>Ga0153972_1000278_pt1 | contig 15675 bp, 15 predicted proteins | sample TSGA056MetaG_FD_104732 | JGI IMG/M metagenome (GOLD analysis project Ga0153972, IMG submission 104732) | Attine ant fungus gardens microbial communities from Georgia, USA - TSGA056 MetaG | ecosystem: Host-associated > Fungi > Mycelium > Unclassified | place: USA: Georgia, George L Smith State...
CGCCATAACGTCCACCATACTGTGTGATAATAAAGGAGGCGAGCTTGGGGTTTGGGTTGGCGATCTTAACTGGATATTGCAGTTTTTTTTCGTAGATAAACATCTATTTCCCGCCTCCTTCCGGATAGTTCCAGGGCCAGGGGTCTTTTAGCCATGTGTAGGTATTGTCGTTGGCGGCGGAGGTTTTGCGAAGGGGGCCGTATGCTTCCTCGTAGCTCTCCCGCGCTTTCTTTTCCAGGGCAACATATTCCCGGAAGAGGGCGAACGCCTCCATATCATCGGAATGGGTGTCCAGGTATTGTCCCAGCTCCACCAAAACAAACTCCAGCGCCTGTAGCTCAGAGAGCGGGCCGTTCACTACATTTCGGGCGTCCTTCTTGACTCGAAACGGCAGGTTCAGCGCCTCAAAGAGGGTTCCGTTATTCAGCGCCTCATTTGCCTCATACCGCTTGGAACCCCTCTGCTGAAACGGTACATATGGAACAGCCAGCGGGGCGCATTCCGGCAGTGTGCCATGAGAGTCCTTGCAGGCCATTGGCTTTACAGGATTTGCAGCTGTATTCATAAAATCCAAAACAAGTATCCTCCTATGTTTCATATGAACGGAAGGGAAGACCCCTCCGCTCCATTCTATGTATCCCTGTCAAAAAAGAAGGCCGCGCGCAGGTATGCGGCCGGGGCGATTGCCGCCAAAGCGGCGCCCCGGTTTCTGTATTCAGAGAAAAAGGGGGGTGAATCCCTTAGAAATCAGAAAATATAAAATTTACTCTTCGCGCGCCGTGTGCTATAATAGCCACAGCAAACGCCAAAACAAGCATAGCATATCCGCTTGCGCGTCCTCATACTGTATGGAAAAGGGGAGGGGTGCGGTGTATGGTGCGGCGGTTTGTACCATTTATCATGGCGGCGGTTATTCTTTTGGGGATATGCTCCATTGCCCACATCAAACAAGGGGAGAGCCACTATGTTTTTTCCTCCGTGCGGTATCCGGGGGAGCAGCTCATATTGGACGCAGGGCATGGTGGGGAAGACGGCGGCGCGGTTTCAGTGACCGGTGTGCCGGAAAGCGGCATCAACCTGAGTATTGCCTTTAAATTAGATGCACTGTGCGGACTTTACGGCATTTCACCTGTTTTACTGCGTACGGAGGATATCTCTCTTCACGATGATTCCGCCACAACCATACACGAAAAGAAGAGCTCCGATCTGCATAACCGTGCAGATCAGGTGGAAAATACGGAAAACGCGACGCTCATCAGCATTCATCAGAATAAATTTACCAATTCGAGCGCACACGGAGCACAGGTGTTTTATTCCAATCCAGACCTCAGCCTGGCGCTTGCACAGCTGACCCAGGAGGCGCTGCGTGTGACGCTGGATGAGTCCAATACGCGGGTTGCGACGCAGATTCCAAATACCGTCTACTTAATGAATCATATTTCCTGCCGTGCTATTTTGGTGGAGTGCGGTTTTTTATCAAATCCCGCGGAAGACAAACTGCTTCAGTCCGGCGAGTATCAGACAAAAATTGCCACGGCGATTTTATCGGCGTGGCTGCAATACCAGAGAGATGAGTAGGGAAGGGGACCTCCTGCATGAAGGCAAAAACGTCATTTTACTGCACGCAGTGCGGAAATGAAACGATGAAATGGGCGGGGCAGTGCCCGAGCTGCCGCGCCTGGAATACCATTGTGGAGCAGCCCGCGCAGAGCAAACAGAGCAGTGCCTCGCATGCTGCAAAAGCCTCCTTCCAGCAAAGCCGCCCCAAGCGGATGGGGGAGATTGAGGCCTCCACCGAGCTGCGCTTTGACACCGGGATGAAGGAGCTTGACCGGGTGCTGGGCGGCGGCGCGGTGGGGGGCTCTCTGGTGCTGGTGGGAGGGGAACCCGGCATTGGGAAATCCACACTAATGCTGCAAATCTGCCAACAGCTCTGCCGGTTCGCTACGGTATTATATGTATCCGGCGAAGAGTCGGAGCGGCAGATCAAGCTGCGCGCAGAGCGCCTGCAGGTGAGCAGCGAAACCCTCTATCTCATGGCGGAGACCGACCTTGGCAACATAACGCAGGCCGTCAATCAGCTCTCGCCCAACGTATTGATCGTTGACTCCATTCAAACCCTCCATAACGATGAGGTATCCTCACCGCCCGGGAGCATTGCGCAGGTGAAGGACTGCACAATGGCGCTGATGCAGATCGCAAAAGGGCAGGGGGTTACTGTTTTTGTCATTGGACATGTCAATAAGGAGGGCTCCATTGCCGGCCCCAAGGTTTTAGAACATATGGTAGACTGCGTTCTCTATTTTGAAGGGGAGCGGCAGCACAATTATCGGATTCTCCGCGCGGCGAAAAATCGCTATGGGGCGACCAATGAAATTGGCGTGTTTGAAATGGGGGACGACGGACTGCGAGAGGTGGAAAACCCCTCGGAGCTGCTCCTGTCAGGGCGCCCAACGGATGCGCCGGGTACCTGCGTCACCTGTGTGATGGAGGGGGTGCGCCCGGTGCTGGCGGAGGTACAGGCGCTCCTCGTCCCAACCAGCTACAATGTGCCACGCCGCACCTCCAATGGGTTCGACCACAACCGTGCCATGCTGCTTCTGGCGGTATTGGAAAAGCGCGGCGGCCTGATGGTGGGCGGCTGTGACGCGTATATTAACGTCATTGGTGGGCTGAATGTGGACGAGCCCGCGGCGGATCTATCCATGATACTGTCTTTTTCTTCCAGTTTTCGAGACAAGAGCATTCCTGAGGATCTGGCGGCCATTGGAGAGGTTGGGCTGACGGGGGAGCTGCGCTCCGTGCACGCGCTGGGGCAGCGTCTGGCCGAGGTGCGGCGCATGGGCTTTACCAAGTGTATCATCCCGGCGGAAAACACAAAGCAGCGGGTAGCCGAGCCCGAAGGCTTGCAGCTTATTCGCGTGAAGAATATCCGCCAGGCGCTGGCCGCGATTTTAACATAGAGCCGGTGGATTTTACCGTGGGCACAAAATGGACGCATGGATTTTTGCTGCATGGTTCACCACAGGACGCCACGCGCTCCAAGCTGCAATACCCATTTTGCTGATAGACGCAATGACTGGTACAGACAATTAAACTCAATCCCAAACACCTCCTGATTCGCTGAACTATAGTATTGGTGCATCAGAGCAAAAATATCAGCGGAGAGGGAGAGAAAAGAACAGAGATACACAACTCAACAAAATAAAAATTTTGTTGAGTTGGGAGGAGGAGGATCACGCCCATGCGCAATTGGCCGGACGGTACGCCACAACTCCTGCGGGATTTTTTAACCTACCATGAGACGATTCAGGGTCACTCCAAAAAAACCGTGGATGAGTATTACCTGGATCTGCGCACCTTTTTCCGTTTTTTAAAGCTGGAACGCGCCTGGGTTGCGCGCACCGCGCAGTTTGAGGAAATTGATATCTCCGATATCAATTTGCAGCTGATTTCCTCCGTGACGCTCACCGACGTCTATTCCTTTATGAATTACCTGAGCCGTCAACGCGACATGGGCGCGGCCGGACGAGCGCGAAAAATTTCTACCATACGCTCCTTTTACCGTTATCTGACCAACAAGGCCAAGCTGATGGAGAAAAACCCAATGCAGGATCTGGACGCGCCAAGGACAAAGAAATCCCTGCCGAAATATCTATCCCTTGACGAGAGCATCCGTCTGCTCCAGCAGGTGGACGGCGCGAACAAGCAGCGCGATTACTGTATTTTGACCCTGTTTCTCAACTGCGGCATACGTATCTCTGAACTGGTGGGGTTAAATATAACGGATGTTCGAGATGACTGCCTGCGGGTACTGGGCAAAGGAAACAAGGAGCGTATTGTTTTTCTGAATAACGCCTGCCTGGAAGCCATTCGGGATTGGCTTGCCGTGCGCAGCCAGTTGGCCTGCGCTGATAAAAACGCCCTCTTTATTACCCGAAACCACACCCGGATGACCACGGACGCGGTACATTATATGGTAAAGCAGCGTCTGAAAAAGGCGAATTTAGACAGTGCGCAGTATTCCAGCCATAAGCTGCGCCATACCGCAGCCACGCTGATGCTGCAAAACGGCGTGGATGTCAGAACGCTGCAAGAGGTGCTTGGGCACGAGCATCTGAATACCACGCAGATTTACACCCATGTAAACAATGAAAACCTGCGTGCCGCGGCGAAGGCCAACCCCTTGGCGGGACAGAAGCGAAAGGGTTAGTGGGCGTTTTGACTATTACCAAACACGTCCTAACCCCCTCCCCTCTCCCCTACCCTTTGTATACGCCTAAAATATGAATAAACCGCATATCCGTTGTATAATAGGTGGAGAGCGGACGGTAATCGGTGTCATAGGTATGGGCGGCGATCAAAATATTGCTCAGTCGGGGGGATTTTCCAACCGAAACGATGACCGGCGTATGCCCAAAGGTATCCGCACTGTCAAATTTTAACTGCACGAAATCGCCCGGCTGAACGTCCTGTAGCTCTGCGGCCTCGCCGAACGGGCCGGGTGAGACCTCCTTGCGGGTGATAAATTGATGGAAATATGGCACCCCTGTCCATGCGGGTGCTTTCCGGTTGGCGCTGGTGTAATACCAGCCGTACTCCGGCGCGTAGTTCATTACCTTGCTCCCGGCGTGCAGGCACTGGGAGGCAAAATTAGTGCAGTCACCACCGACAGTATCATAATTGTAAAACGCGGGATTGCGCCCGCGCGCCCATTTATGCGCGTAGGCAATGGCGGCGGCACGGTCATATGGTATGGATTGCAAGCGGCATCCTCCCTTCGTCTTTGTATGAGCTATCCTATGCCGCCATGGGGTACCATGCGCCGCTTGTGCGCGCAATCTTTCTGCGCGTGTGTGCTCCAAGGAAAAAACCTCCCCAGCCACTGCAACGATGCAGCATGGCGGGGAGGTTTTTCTATTAACGGAGAATATCAGGGTCGGTAAAAACCTTATCAAAGGTTTTGGCGTCCATCGACTCATGCTCCAGCAGATACGCCGCGACGTAGTTGAGCTGCCTGCGGTGGACGGTGAGGATCTTCTCACAGTGGGCATAGGCGGTGTCGATCAGCTCCTTGACCTCCTGGTCAATGATGGCGGCGACCTCCTCGGAGTAATTTTTGGTCTGCGCCATGCTCCGGCCGATAAAGACCTCGTCCCCGCCGCTGTCCCAGGCAATGTTGCCTATGCGGTTGCTCATACCGTAGCGGGTAATCATTTCCCGGGCAATAGCGGTGGCGGTACGCAGGTCGCTCCCGGCGCCGGTGGAGATATCTCCGAGCATCATCTCCTCCGCGGCACGCCCGCCCAGGCATGCGGTGATGCGCTCCACCAACTCCCGGCGGGATTTGAAGGAGACATCCTCCTTGGGCAGGGAAATGGTCATGCCACCCGCCATTCCCCGGGGAATGATGGTGATCTGATGGACGGGATCCTGGGTCTCCAGCTCGTGGATCACAATGGCGTGACCCGCCTCATGGAAGGCGGTGAGGTTGCGCTCGCGTTCAATGACCACGCGGCTGCGCTTTTCGGGGCCGGCAATGACCTTAATCACCGCCTCATGGAGAACCTCCATGGCAATAAAGCGCTCGTTTTTCCGTGCGGAGAGAAGCGCGGCCTCGTTCATGAGGTTTTCCAGATCCGCGCCGGTGAAGCCGCCGGTGGCCTTAGCCAGCTCCTGTAGCGAGACATCCTCGGCCAGGGGCTTGTTGCGTGCGTGGATCTTCAAAATTTCCTCACGCCCCTTGATATCGGGGTAGCCCACATACACCTGCCGGTCAAAGCGGCCGGGGCGCAGCAGGGCGGGGTCAAGGATATCCTTGCGGTTGGTGGCCGCCATGACCACCACGCCCTCGTTGCTGCCAAAGCCGTCCATCTCCACAAGCAGCTGGTTGAGGGTCTGCTCGCGCTCGTCATGCCCGCCGCCCAGACCCGCGCCGCGCTGGCGGCCGACGGCGTCAATCTCATCGATAAAGACAATGGCAGGCGCATTCTTTTTGGCCTGGTCAAAGAGGTCGCGCACGCGGCTGGCGCCTACGCCGACGTAAAGCTCCACAAAGTCTGAGCCGGAGATGGACAGGAAGTGCACCCCCGCCTCCCCCGCTACGGCCTTGGCCAGCAGGGTTTTACCGGTACCCGGCGGGCCCACCAGCAGCACCCCCTTGGGAATGCGTGCGCCCAGGGCAAGAAACCGGGTGGGGTCGCGCAGGAACTCCACAACCTCCTGTAGCTCCTCCTTCTCCTCGTCGGCTCCCGCCACGTCGGCAAAGGTGACCTTCTTTTTCTCCTCCGTGCCCACACGAACCCGCGCCTTGCCAAAGCGGGATGTCTTGTCGCCACCGCCGCCGCCGCCGGCGGACTGGCGCAGGAACATGAAATACCCCAGCATACAGAAGATGAAGATAATGATGATCCAGGGCACGGCGGAGAGCCACCACGGCGCGACAAAGCCCTGCGGATAATCGTAGTCGACAATAATGCCCCTGTCGTATTGCGCCTCAATCTCATCGTTAAAGGTGTAGTAAAATGTATCAAAGGAACGCAGCTCATACGTCCATGTGGCCTTTCCCTCATACGGCTCACGCAGATAGAGGGTCAAGGTATTGTCCTTGACCACAAGCTCCGTGACCTTCTCCTGAAGCAGCATGGTACGAATATCAGCATAGGATAGCTCTTCGCTCTTGTCAATGCCGCGCAGGGCGTACACCGTCACGATCAGAATAAGAGCCAGTAAGATGTAAAAAGCAATATCGCGAAAACTTCCTCTCCGCTTCAAGTGCAAACCACTTCCTTTCGAGGTGAATTATGAGATACCGGGGAATGGGTCAGGCTTTATAGACATGGGGGGCTAAGATACCGATATAGGGCAAATTGCGGTATCGTTCGGCGTAATCAAGCCCGTAGCCCACCACAAAATGGTCGGGGATGGAAAACCCGAAATAATCTGCCTGAATCGGCTTTAGCCGCCGGGAGGGCTTATCCAGCAGGGCGCAGAGGCGGATGGACGCCGGATTGCGCGTTTGCAGCATCTGGATCAGATAGCTCAGGGTATTGCCCGTATCCACAATATCCTCCACGAGGATGATATCGCGGCCCGTGATCTCCTCTGAAAGATCCTTGAGAATCTGCACCTGTCCGCTGCTCACGGTTCCCTTCCCATAGGAGGAGACCGCCAGAAAGTCCACCGTGCAGGGCAGCTCCACCCGCCGCACCAGATCCGCCAGAAAGACAAAGGAACCGCGCAGCACGCTGACAAACATCGGCGCTTTCCCCGCATAGTCCTTGGTGATCTGCGCGGCAATCTCCCCCACCCGTTTGGAAAGGGCTTCTGTGGAAAAGAGCACTTCTTTGATGTCTTCGTGCATACTGGTTATCCGTCCTCTCCTGCGATACGCGCCAATTTTGTAAATGTCACCTGATAGGCCGCCTCCCCCGCCGCGGCCAGCCGCGCCTGATCCGGGCCGAAGCCCGCCAGTGCCACCAGCCCAAGTGCGTCGGCCAGAACGGGAATGCTGTCCCGCAGGTGCCGGGGCACCTTTTCCTCAATCAGGAGTTTTTTCACCGTTTTGCCCGGGCGCCCGGGCAGGGTAATACGGTCTCCTGTCCGCCTTGGACGCAGGCAGAGCGCGCCGTGCAGCTTATCTCGCGCCAGATAGTATCCGCCCTCCCCCTCCGCGGGACACAGGACGGGGCGGCAACACACCCGCCAGCCGGTGCCGGGCAGCTGCGTTACGCCGTCTTCCACCAGTGGAACGGGGGAAAAGGGTTTTGGCTGCGGCTGTTCTTCCGTAACGTACAGTGTACCATAAATACGGCGGATCAGTCGACCCCCTGGCAAAAAAAATTTTCCCGACGGTGCTTCTCCCCTGCATAGGCGCAATACCCCGTCAATATGGGCGGCGGTGCAATCGTGTCCCGCGTCCCCGCCCTGCATCTCCAACAGGAGGCGCACGCCACGGGCGGCCACCGGTTCCGGCAAACTGCGCAGCGCCGCAACCTCCACCGCCACCGCGCCGTTCTCTCTGCGGGCACCGGAGAGCGCCGCTCTTGCCTGTTCGGTTAAGTAGGCCTCGTCGGCGCGCAGCAGCGCCGCGGTCTGCCCCACGGCCGACCCAAAACGCGGGTTGAGCGCATACATCACCGGCAGCACCTGACGGCGCAGGCGGTTTCGTGTAAAGCGTTCATCCTCGTTGGAGCTGTCCTCCCGGAAGGGGATTTGGTTTTTTTCAAGATACCCCAGAATATCGGCACGGGGGGTGGTGAGCAGAGGGCGAATCAGCGCGTCCCGCCGGGGCGCTATGCCGGTGAGCCCCTGCAAGCCGCAGCCGCGCACCAAATGCAGCAGGATGGTTTCTGCGTTATCGTCGGCATGATGCGCTGTGGCAATTCGGTTACAGCGCAGCGCCGCGGCAGTTTCGGTTAGAAACTGATAGCGCATCTGCCGCGCCGTCTCCTCCAGCCCCTTGCGCCGGTCTTCCGCCTCTCTGCGCACATCGCCGCGCCCGGCGGTAAAGGCGATTGCGTTGGCGCGGCACCAGTCCGCCACAAAGGCCTCGTCCTCCTCCGCTTCCCCGCCGCGCAGCTGGTGGTTATAGTGGGCGGCAAAGATCCGGTACTCGCCCCGAGCCGCCATGCCGTGGAGCAGGTGGAGCAGGCACATGGAGTCGGCTCCGCCGGAGACGGCGCAGAGGATCCTCCCCCCCGCCGGCAGCATGTCGTATTCCCTTGTCAGTCGCCATACGCCTTCCACGGTCAATACTCCTTATGCTTCCGGTCGATGGAGGAAAAGGTGGTAAACTCCGGCAGCCATTGCAGCTCGACGGTTCCTGTCTCGCCATGGCGGTTTTTTGCGATGATGCACTCGGCCAGATTGTGGTTTTCGGTATCCTCTTCATAGTAATCCTCACGGTACAGAAACATGACAATATCCGCGTCCTGCTCAATGGCGCCCGATTCGCGCAGGTCGGAGAGCAGGGGACGCTTGTTGGCTCTGGCCTCGTTGGCGCGGGAGAGCTGTGAGAGGCAAAGCACCGGCACCTGAAGCTCCTTTGCCATAATTTTAAGGGAACGGGAAATGTCGGAAACCACCTGCTGGCGGTTCTCGTTTCCCCGGGACGATCCTCCCGCGGATGTCATAAGCTGAAGATAGTCTATGATAACAAGTCCCAGATTATCCACGCGACGGCATTTTGCGTTCATATCCGCCACGGAAAGAGAGGGATTGTCGTCAATTAAAATCTGTGTTTTATTGAGGGCGGCGGTGGCGGAGGCGATCTTGAACCAGTCATCCTCCGTAAGCCGCCCGGTGACCAGCTTCTTGTTATCAATATAGGATTCCCCTGAGATAAGGCGCATGGCAAGCTGCTCCCGGCTCATTTCCAGAGAGAAGAACACCACGGACTTGCCTGAAAACTTTCCCGCGTGCAGCAGCATATTCAGCGCCATGGAGGTCTTCCCCATCCCTGGGCGGGCGGCCAGCAAAATCAGGTCGGAGTCGTTCAGGCCGGAAATGGCGCTGTCCAGGTCGCCAAGCCCCGTGGAAAGACCGGGGATTGCTTCCTCACTGGCGGCCAGCTCGTTGAGGCGGTCATAGACGCTCAAAAGCACCTTGCCGATGTGCTCCAGCCCCTGGGCGCCGCGCCCCCGGCGGATGGCGTAAATCCGCTGCTCCGCAGCCTCCAGGATCTCCTGGGCGCTCCCCGTTCCCTCCTGAATCATACCGCTGATATCCTCCGCCGTCTCCGCAATGCGGCGCAGCAGGGATCTATCTTTTACAATCTGTATGTATTCCCTGATATTCGCCGCCGTCGGCGTGACCTCCATGAGCTGCGCGAGATAGGCACGGGAAGTGTTCTCATCGTAAACCCCGATGTGGCGCATCTCCTCCAGCACCGTTAATGGGTCAATGGTTCTGGAATCATTAAACATGCTATAAATGGCTTCATAAATATCCCGGTTCTGGCTGACGTAGAAGTCCTCCAGCTTGAGCGCCTCCACCACCTGCGGCAGGCAGCGGGCGTCAATCAGGATAGAGCCGAGCACCGCCTGCTCTCCCTCCACGCTGTGGGGCATCTGCCGCAGCAGTAGCGCCTCGTCCATCTCTTGTCACCTCCGGCGCGGGATCTCCCCGCCCTATTTCTCCTCCGTCACCATCAGATGAATGGTTCCGGTTACCTCGTAGCCCAGCTTGCACTTGAGGTCGTGCGCGCCGAAGCTCTTAATCGGCTCATCCTGTACAATTTTCGTCTTGGCGATCTCCAGGCCAAACTGCGCCTTCAGGCCGTCGGAGACCTCCTTCGACGTAATCGCGCCAAAAAGCTTTCCGCCGGAGCCGCCTCTGGCGTGGATCTTGACCACGCAGCCCTGCAGCTTTTCGGCAATGGCCTCCGCTTCGGCCTTCTCCGCGGCCTCCAGGGCTTTCTTTGCCTTTTCCTGGAGCTTCATTTTATTCAAATTATCCGTCGTCGCCTCCACCGCCAGCTTGCGTGGAAGGAGGAAGTTGCGGGCGTACCCGTCGGAAGCCTCGATCATCTGCCCCTTCTTGCCCTGCCCTTTTACGTCCTGCTGTAAAATTACCTTCATACCGGTCTTCCTTTCCTTATGGTTCTTCTATTCCTGATCCACATAGTGGTCAATGGTTTGCTTCAGGGAAGCGAGGGCGGCGTCCACTGTGGTGCCGGCAAGCTGCGCCCCCGCTGTGGCGGCGTTTCCACCCCCGCCCAGTGGCTCCAGAATCACCTGCACATTAATTTCGCCTATACTGCGCGCAGAAATCAGCACCCGTCCCTCCGCGTCCGGGAAGAGAACGAAGGTCGCCTCAATGTTGGACACATTCAGCAGCTCATCGGCGGCCTGCGCCGCCGTCACGCGATCCACCGGCTGCTCCGCCGTGGCAATGGCAATGCCGGCGCGGTACACCTTGGCGTTCTGGATGATGCTGTAGCGCATGATGACGCCGCTCAGGTCGTTGCGGAAGAGCTTCTTCACTTCCTCCGTATCGGCGCCTGCCCGGCGGAGATATGCCGCCGCTTCAAAGGTACGGCTCCCCGTGCGTATGGTAAACTGCTTGGTGTCCAGCACCAGCCCCGCCAAAACCGCCTCCGCCTCCACCCGCAGCAGATCGCCGCCTTCGGCGAGATATTGGAGCAGCTCCGTGACCAGCTCGCTGGCGGAAGAGGCGTACGGCTCGTGGAAGTTGAGTACAGTATCGGTGATATAGGTCGCCGCACGTCGGTGATGATCCACCACGGCCACCTTGGTACAGGCCTCCAGCAGCTCCGGCGAGAGGGTCTGCTCCGGGCGGCTGGTATCCACCACCACCAGAAGGGTCTGCCCGTCCAGGATTGCCAGTGCTTCGGTGGGTGTAAGAAGCGCGCCCTTATACTCCGGCGCCTCCAGCAGTCTTTTCATCATCTGATCGCAGGGCGTGGGTCCCGGCTCGTGAATGATATAGGCGGCCACCTCTTTTTTTCGCGCAATGGCGCAGATGCCTGCCGCCGCGCCGAGACAGTCCAGATCGGGCGACTGGTGCCCCATGACGAAAACCTGGGAGGCGTCAGCAATCAGATCCCCCATAGCGTTTGCCATTACGCGGCTCTTGACCTTGGTGCGGCGCTCCAGCTCCTTGGTGCGGCCGCCATAAAAATCAAAGCTTTTTGGGTTTTTAATCACCGCCTGATCCCCGCCCCGTGAGAGCGCCATTTCCGTGGAGAGGGAGGCAAACTGCATCAGCTCCTGCAAGGTATCGCCCCCTTCGCCAATGCCGATGGAGAGCGTAGCGGCAAGCCCCGAGGGGCTCGACACCTCCCGCACTGTGTCAAGGATCGAAAACTTGTTCTCCGTAAATTGCATCAGATAGCGATTCTCAAACACAAAGAGGTAGCGGTTGCGGTCCAGACGGCAGAAGAGGCCGCCTGTGGGCTGCGTCCATGCCTCCAGGCGCTGGTTAATCTCGTTGATCAGGGTGGACTTTACATGGTCGCTGGTTCCCGTGGTCAGTTCGTCATAGTTGTCCAGCGTGAGAATGGCGACCACGGGCCGCGTGGCGGTATACCGATCCCGCACATCGGCCAGCGCCGTCACCTCCACCCAGTAGGTGGTGGCAAGATAGTTGTGCGTGCCCTTGTCCTCCGTCTGCAGCAGATGCCCAAACACCATAAACCGGCGCGCGCCGATGGCTACCTCCTCCGGGCAGACGTTCTTCCCCTCCATCAGCCAGCGGGAGGAGAACGCCGGTACTGTCGCGGTAATCTTCATGTCAAATAAATGCTCTTTTTCTCCGGTCATCTCCAGAAATCGCTCGTTGGACCAGATGACATCGTCATTTTCCGGGCGAAAAATCACCATAGGCAGCGGCACCTGGAGCATGGTATCCTTTGTGGCCTCGTCCATCTCACTGGTGACGCTGCTTATATATTCCAGGATCTCTTGCTTGCGGCTCTTATTTGTGCCGTGGTAATACAAAATTAATAAGACGGTGACAATGAGCTCCGTTACGCCGACCTTCCAATTAATCACTGCGCAGATACAGGCAAAAACAGCCATAACCAGGAAGTGCAGGCGGATTCCCGGCTCCAATAGCTGCGGCAATTTACGTTTGCGCATGAAATTCTCCTTTCGGCGGTGCTGCCCTAGATACAGATATGGTGATTATGTCACATCTTTCGAATATAGTCAAGTTTCCCATGCGGCGCTTGCGTGCATTATTGCCCTGCCCCTCTTGCGGTGGGCGCCTTCTCTTGCTATAATAAACGTAAGTATGCGGAAAGGACTGGGGCAAGGGATGAGCACACGGGAAGAATTTATAGAGATTTACCAGAAGACCGTTCAACGGGAGGGCGCGGAAGCTCTGCTGGATTATTTGAAAAGCAAATGTGATTTTTTCACCTCCCCCGCCTCGGCGCGGTTTCACGGCTCCTACGCGGGAGGACTCTGCGACCACAGCGTCAATGTATACCACTGCCTGACAGACTATCTGGAACGGGAGCGGGTACAGGAGCTCTACGGGCTGGAGCACACGGCGGAAACCATCGCCATTGTCTCCCTGCTCCACGATCTCTGTAAGGTCGGCTGCTACAAGGAGGGCACCCGCAACGTCAAGGGCCCGGACGGGAAATGGCAATCGGTGCCCACCTTCCAATACGAAGATACGCTCCCCTATGGGCACGGTGAAAAATCGGTGTACATCATCTCCGGCTTCCTCCGCCTGACGCGGGAGGAGGCCATGGCAATCCGCTGGCATATGGGCTTTTCAGGCGGCGAAGACCCCCGCATGGTGGGGCAGGCGCTCGAGCAGTATCCGCTGGCCTTCGCCCTATCGGTGGCCGATATGGAGGCGACCTACTTTCTGGAAGGGGAAAATCGCTAGGGTGGCACGCGAATTGTACGGTGTTGCCCTAAGATGCGGAGAATCAAATGACGAAAACGGAACTGCTCAACAAAACCGCCCAGGATCCCGCCCAGCGCCTGTTGCTCGCCAGGGCGCTGGATAAGCTGGCGCTGACACGCGCGCGCGGCATCCCCTCCCACACCGGCTTTCTCTCCCCGGGGGAGCGCGAGGCGCTGGAGGGGCTGATCGCCGCCAGCGGCCACGCAAGACACTTCTTTTTCGGCGGCTACGAGGGGGCGGAGCGCACCCTCTGCGTCTTCCTTCCAGACTGGCAGGAGGAGGAGGACTTTCTCACGTCGGACGCCCCCGTATCCCTGCTGCGCGCCTCCTTTCATGAGAGCGGGGCGCTGAGTCACCGGGATTTTCTCGGCTCCGTGCTGGGGTTGGGTGTCACCCGGGAAAAGGTGGGCGACCTACTGGTTTCAGGTAATCAATGTGACCTGCTGATCCTGCGGGAGCTGGAGGAGTTTCTGCTGCGGCATCTGGAGCGGGCGGGCCGGACGGCGCTGAAGCTCACACCTCTCCCCCTCGCGTCCCTCACGCCCCCGGAAGTGCAGACCAAGCTGATCCGGGACACCGTGGCCACCCTCCGGCTGGACGCGGTGATGGCGGGGGGCTTCTCCCTCTCCCGGGGCAAGGCGGCCGATTTCATCTGCGCCGGTCGGGTGCAGCTCAACCACAGGGACTGTGTAAAGCCCGACCGCACGGTGGCGCGGGGGGACGTCATCAGCTGCCGTGGACTTGGAAAGTGCGTGGTCACAGAGACGGGCGGCCTGTCCAAAAAGGGCAGAATTATGATAGTATTGGAGCGATATCTGTAATGGAACAGTATAAGATTGACAGAATTAACGTATTGGCCAAAAAGGCCAGGCAGCCGGACGGCCTCACCCCCGCGGAACAGGCGGAGCGCGACGCCCTGCGCAAGGAATATGTAGCGGCGCACCGTGACAGTCTGGTGGCTCAGTTGGAGCGCACCTATGTTATCGGCTCAGACGGCGTCAAGCGCCCTCTGAGCAAAAAGGAATAAGGGGTACCCATGGCGGCAAGTCTTCTGACGGTGGCCGGGCAGGTGGGCACCCTGTTTTTGATGATGGCGGTGGGGTTCGTTCTGGCGAAGCTGGGCAAGCTCAAGCAGGAAGCCCTGCCACAGCTCACCTATTTGCTCCTCTATATCGTTGCCCCCTGCGTCATCGTAAACGCCATGCAGACGGAGCGGGACGCGTCCCTGATGCGGGATCTGCTCATTGGCTTCGGCGTAATCGCCCTGACATACGTGATCTATATTCTCATCACCCTGCCCCTCTTCCGGCGGCAGCCGGAGGATACCCGCGCTACCCTCCGCTTTGCCGCCATGTACGGCAATACCGGGTTTATGGGTCTGCCCCTGGTGCAGGCGGTGTTCGGCGGCTCGGCGCTGATTTACGCCTCCCTCGCCTTTGTGGTATTTACCATCTTCAGTTGGACCCACGGTATGATGATGATGGGGGGACGCAAGCACTTCTCTCTAAAGGCGGCAATTGTGAACCCCGGCGTGCTCTCCGCCATCGTTGGGCTGCTGCTCTTTCTCACCGGAATCCGGCTGCCCTCGGTGGTGGGAAACGCTGTGGGCTTTCTCGCCGACCTCAATACCCCGCTGGCTATGGTGGTCATTGGCGCGCAAATGGAGAGCACCAATCTCACCGCCACCTTTCGCCGTGGGCTGCTTTATCAGGGTACAGCGGTGAAGCTTCTCCTCCTTCCCCTCATTACCGCCCTTGTGCTCCTCCCCTTCCACCTCACGCCACTGATGTACTGTACCATCGTGGTTCTCTCCGCCACCCCAAGCGCTGGGGTGACGTCGATGTTTTCCATCCGCTTCGGGCGGGACAGCGAATCCGCCGCCCAGATCATTACGCTCAGCACCCTCCTGTCCATCATCACCCTGCCCATATTCGCGGTCATTGCGCGGGTGTTATCCGGCACGCTCTAGAGGAATAGCGGATTTATATGATTTCCTCTTGCCAGGGGGGACGGGGTTTCCCCCCCTTGGCAGGGGGAAACAATATAAATTGAGGGGGTGACGCACAATGAAACTTGTGCGTCACCCCCCCCACTCTGTCTATGATTGACACCTCAGAACCCGGCTCCGGTCTTAGCGTGGCGGTAAGGCGCTACGGCGCCTTAGCTGATGGTAACGCTGTCCAAAATCTGCTGAAACAGTGGGAGGGCGTACGCCTTGTACTCATCCAGGGTATAAAACCAGAGCTCAATCAGCCGGTTATCAGGTTGGAACACCACGATTTGATGATA
>Ga0153972_1000279_pt1 | contig 15630 bp, 12 predicted proteins | sample TSGA056MetaG_FD_104732 | JGI IMG/M metagenome (GOLD analysis project Ga0153972, IMG submission 104732) | Attine ant fungus gardens microbial communities from Georgia, USA - TSGA056 MetaG | ecosystem: Host-associated > Fungi > Mycelium > Unclassified | place: USA: Georgia, George L Smith State...
AAGAAAGAATCTTTAACGGAGACAAAAAGGCAGGAGGCTTTTGATGATATCGTTGATGGCTGGCTAAAAGAGGCTGATGTTAAGGTTGAAAAGAGTACCTGGAAAAAGGTTACGCTTACGGATAAAGAATCTTATTCACTGAAAATAGAAGATACTACGGAAGATACAACCGATGATACAACGGATGCTGCGGTGACTGATGAAGCTGGAGCAGATGTGGAATTACAGGATAGTGATGCAGCTGGTACTGAAGCAGATGCGGCAGCAACTGATGGTGCAGATACAACAGCCGCAGATGAAGCCACAGAAACGCCGGCAGAAACCCAGGAAGCCACAGAATAAGAAAGGATTTTCTATGACCAAGCAGGAATTTGCTACACTTGCAGAGAATAAAGTGCTGTTGTTGGATGGAGCAACAGGTTCGAATCTGATCATGGCAGGAATGCCCCGCGGGGTGCCTACCGAGACTTGGGTTATCGAACATCCCGAGGTATTTATGAAACTTCAGCAGTCTTATGTGGAGGCTGGAAGTGATATCGTATATGCACCCACATTTGCAGCGAATTCTGTGAGTTTGCAGAACTTCGAGCTGCAAGATCAGGTTCGGGAGTTGAATAGTCAGCTGGTTTCTATCTCCAGGCAGGCTGTTCAGGGAAAAGCTCTTGTGGCTGGGGATATTACAACCTCAGGGCAACTGATGGTTCCCAGAGGTGATATGACCTATGACCGGTTATTTGAGGTTTATAAAGAACAGATAGAAGCGCTTGCTGGGGCTGGGGTAGATTTGCTGGTTGCTGAGACGATGCTGGGCGTAGAAGAAACCATGGTGGCATTAGATGCGGCATCCGCTGTGTGTGAGCTGCCGATGATGTGCACCCTGACGCTGGAAGCAGATGGAACGGCGTTATATGGCGGTAATGCAGTGGAAGCGGTAGAAACTTTGCAGGAAATGGGCGCTGCTGCCGTAGGGCTGAATTGCTCCGTTGGTCCGGATCAGTTGGAATCGGTAATACGAAACATGAAAAAGGTTGCCCATGTCCCGATTATCGCAAAGCCAAATGCCGGAATGCCGGTTATTAATGAGAAGGGAGAAGCTATCTATAATATGGATGTTGCTGCTTTCGGACGGCATATGAAGGTTTTGGTGGAGGCAGGAGCTGGAATTATCGGCGGCTGCTGTGGAACGGATGCGGAATATATCAGGGAATTGAGAAGATTAATCGATTAAAGTCAAAGACGATTCCTTCATGCAAGTCGATGAGTCCAGAGCAGTAAATAGAAGTCAAAGCAGGCAATCCTCCGGCAGCATATCCCTTTAGGGATTTCTGGTTCAGGGATACTTTCGGCATTTCGTAAAAGGAGATAAAATGTTACTGATCACGGAGTGAACAGTAACGATAAAATGTGCGGAGGAACAATTAAGGGCAGTGAAGTATCCAAAGTAGATACTTCACTGCCCTTATATCAATTACTCTTACTCGAAAATTGCCTGTACCACAGTTCCGCCGCTGCCTAATGCAACTTCGATTGTGCTGTCTGTATACTCAGCTGCCGTACCACTGGCTGTATCGGTCACCACGAATTTTACAAACGTATGACCGTTAAGCGCAACAGCGGCAAATGTCTGCGTTGTCCCGCCAAAATAGCTGCCATTCCATGAGGATGCATCGGATATGCCTCTTGTGTCAACTGTAATGTCGGTGTCGTTAATACGAATATACCCGGCACCGCTGTCGGTATTCAATGTCACCGTCACAATGTCCGACAGGGAAAACCTGCTCTGCAAAAAGCCCTGTACATATCCGGTGCGTTCCTGGGCGAATTGAATCATCTTTTCTACATTTGACTCCCACGAACTGACGCTGGACACCGAACTGGGATAGCGGTTGGACTGCTCCTCAATGGCTGGTTCAATCGCGGTCTTCATCTCATTGATAAGCGCAACGACCGTATCTGTATCATAGTTGGTATTCATCACATCGCAAAAGCGGTTAATGAATTTCTCCAAAAACTCCTCGTTTTCTAAAAGCTTCCGAAACATGAGCGTACTCTCCGCGGATGTGAAGCCACTGTTCCCGCCCCCTCGTCCGCCCTCCCCGGAAGAGCTTTCATTCATAGCGTGTGCAAGTGTGTCACTGCTGGTCTGCCCCATTAACCCGAAGCCCCAGTCCATATCCTTAATGATCCAGCGGAAGCGGCCGTCCATATACCACTCTGCCGTATCGTCATAACCGCCGTTATCGGTCTTATAGCGCCAGAATTCGTTGTTGTTTGCGGGCCAGTCCGTGTTACCGGAATAAATATTGGTGATATAATAATCAATGAGGTTGTCTATATCGATGTATTCCTGCGCTTTAAGATAACTGACCTCGTCGGTCATGGAATTGCTGTTAAAGAATGCAATCATCTCATTATAAAACGCGAGGTCACTTTCATCTCCTTCGTTGATTTCGGGAGTGCTGCTTCCGCTGGAAATTTCCAAAACGGCCACATTGTCCGTATCAATATCATAGTGGTTTGCAAAATAATGGTCATCGTAACGCTCCCGGATGTTGTAAATCCCCCAAAACTCGCCGTTGACAAAGGAAACGCAGGGGCGGGATGCTTGCGTGTCCACATTCAGGTCGCTGACCAGTTCCTGCATTAGTGCGTCACGGAATAATGTGCCGGAGTTGTCGTTGCCGCTGCTGCGCAGAATAACCCTTTTGAAGGTGGTGAGAATGTCATCGCTGTAAGAGGTGGTCAGCCCTTCAAATAATTCGTATTCGATGGTTGGGTTTTCTTCATCATAACTGGATTTTGCGTAAAAGCGCAGTGCCTTTTGCGCAAGTGACCGGGTAGTTCCGCCGTTGATACGGACGCCCATGTTCTGTGAAATGACAGAGGTGCCGTCGGCCTCGAACATCTCGAAATATACCGGGCGCTCCCAATCCGAACCGGACTCTTCGTAATTGACATAGATGCCGGTTTCATCATCATAGAAGTTGTCCGCATCGGTGACAATAGAGACAATCGGCAGGTCGCCATACTGTGTGAAGATATCCTCGCTGACAAAGTAGGATTCGACGGATATATCGGTCAGTATTTCACCGCTTTCTGAAAATACCGCCGCCTTTACAACAGTTCCTTTAAAGACGTTTTCTTCGGGAGCGGTATTGCTTCCGCCCCTCCCGCCGCCAAGGTTGTTATTGCTCATGTCGGCACGGTCCTGTGTATCCTCTGCTGTTATGTCCGTGCCGCTATCCTCAATTGCTTCCGGCGGCGTCATGTCACCATTTGGGGAAGTGCCTTCCGGCAAATCACCCGCTTGGAAACCACCTTCCGGAAGTTCTTCCATCTCTCTGTCGCCATCGTTTCTTTCGGTCATGGTGCCGCCGCCAAAATCACCACCACCGCTTGCGACAATGGCTGAGAGCAGATTGTCTTCGCCGGTTCTATCCTCAATTGTAATTTTATCGATGTATTGTGTGGACTCACTTGTGGGATCGCTGCCATCCAGCGTGTAGCGGATGACGCTGTTTTTTATATCGGTGGACAAAATCAGATCAAAGGATTCCGTATACAATCCTCCCGCCGCTGAAAAACTTAATGCGCCGTCGATGACGGCGGGTGTTTCAGTACCGCGGCCCTCAGTAGTTTTCTCACATCCGGCAGCGCTGAGGGCGAGGATACTTATCAAACAAATGGCTATGCATTGACGTATGGTTTTTTTCATAAAAAATCTCCTGTGAATTTTCTGTTACTGGTCACGGAGTGCACAGTAACAATTTTCTTTAATTATGATTCATCTTAGTAGAAAGTTCTTAAAAAGTTCTGAAATCTATGCTATAATTTTTTCAGAACTTTTTCAGAACAATTGGTAAAATAGATAATGAATAAGTATTTATAGCCGGGCGGAAAGGGTGGGCAGTTTGAAGGTATTAATTATAGAAGATGAGAAACGTTTGGCAAACGCGATATTTCATATTTTGCAGGGAAAAAAGTTTCTGGTGGACAAGGTATATGATGGTCAAAGCGGTGTGGATTATGCCCTCGGGATGCAATATGACGTTATTATACTGGACATAATGCTGCCAAAACTTGATGGATTCAGCGTGGTAAAAAAACTGCGCGAACATAAGAACAGTACGCCGATTCTTATGCTGACTGCAAGGGATACTGTACCGGATAAGGTTTTGGGGCTGAACACGGGTGCAGACGATTATATGACAAAGCCCTTTGAGCCTGATGAACTATTGGCGCGGATAAATGCCCTGACGCGCAGGCAGGGTGAAATTGTGATGAACGAAATAGCATTTGATGATCTGACGCTCGACCTCATATCGGGAGACTTGAAGTGCGAGGATGAATCGGTACATTTAAGCTATAAGGAATTTGAGGTCATGCAAATATTGTTATCAAACCCCAAAATCACCGTCACAAAGGAGAGTCTTATCGTAAATGTGTGGGGCATGGATTCGGAAGCCGAGGACAATAACGTGGAAGCATATATCTCTTTTCTCCGTAAAAAACTAAAGTTTTTAAACTCCAGGGTCACAATCAAGAATCTGCAAAAAATCGGATATCGATTAGAGGTCATGCCATGCTGAAAAAACTTCGGAGTAAATTTATTCTTACAAATATGATGCTTGTGGGAATTGTAATGCTCTGCACGTTTAGCGCCATAGGTATCTATATATACACCGATCTGCGTTCCGATTTATTAAATTCGATGCGGATTTCTCTCGCACCACAACACGAAATGGATACCTATATGCCAATCCTCGGTGTGGATAAAACCTCGCCGGATATGGCTTATACGGCAATCTGCGCAGTTGAATACAGTGGAGATAATAACGATATAAAAGTTCTTTCACGAGAGATGTATATCGATGAAACTGTCCTTGCAAATGCTGTTGAGTTTGTAATGGCAGATACCAGGCAAACCGGCAGAATCAATGAATATGGCCTGGTTTATTATAGAACAGATATGGCCAATTACACACGGATAGCCTTTGCCGACTCAAATTATATTACGGAATCCATGATTGAACTTATTATCGCGTTGTTGCTGATTGCCTTGTTCGCTATGTTAGTGATTTTTTTAATCAGTTTATATATAGCAAAGCAGGCGATTCGCCCAATCGAAACCGTGTGGGAACAGCAAAAACAATTTATCGCGGACGCTTCGCATGAATTGAAGACACCCTTGACCGTAATCCTTGCCAACAACAGTATCCTGTACTCTCACAAAGAAGACAGTGTTGAAAAACAAATGCAATGGGTTGACAGCACCGAAGAGGAAGCCAGACATATGCGTTCCCTTGTGGAGGATATGCTAATCCTGACAAAAAATGAATTTATTAGTGAAAATGTGCCATTTTCAGATGTTAGCCTGACCATCACAGTCAATCGTTGCCTATTGCAGTTTGAGGCGGTATCATTCGAGAAAAGCATACTGCTGGAATCGGATGTTGAAGATAATATTCAAATAAACGGAAATGAACTCCAGTTAAAGCAACTGGCAATGATTTTGATTGACAATGCGCTCAAGTATGAACCGGTAGGCGGCAAGGTTTTTGTTGCGCTTTACCAGCAGTCCGGCACGATTTGTTTTGCTGTCCAAAATTCCAGCGCGGTAATTGAAAATGAAGATTTACCACATATCTTTGAACGATTTTACCGGGGTGATAAATCACGGGGAGATGATGAGGAAAAAGGGTTTGGGCTTGGGTTGCCAATTGCCAAGAGTATCGTAGATATGCATGGTGGGCAGATTGCCGTAACAAGCAATTCTAATATTGGTACAATTTTTAGAGTTCTATTTTGATGAGCAAGACATAGCATAGAAAAAAGCAACCCATGGTGAAAATCCAGATGCTTTATGGCAGGATTTTTATCAGGGGTTGCTTCTATTTTGCGTTTTTAGGGTTAAATTTGGTATTATCCGATAGCCCCTTATTTCGGTCTGTGAATTTTTAATGGGAAAAGATGTAAGAGAAATCGTTCAGATAGACAATAGAAAATTCCTGTGATAATATAGCATAATAACGAATAAGGAGGAATATAAAAGCATGAATTTGGGCAAAATTAACAAAAAAATTCAGAAAATGGATGTAATGGTTTTTAGACGTGTTTTACTGTATAACCTAATCATGCTCATAGGAGTAATTGCAGTTATTCTTTTTCTAACCTTCCGTTTTACTATTACAGAGCGAGGAAATGCTCGTGTTGAATTATTGCGCCAGATCAGTGACAGCAATGCCAGCAATCGTGATTCAATGATGAGTGTAATGAACTATGCTTATGAAATTATATCAGACGCATTAACCATGGAGATGCAAGGAGAACGTGAACTGAAAATGCGAGGTGCGCTTTCCCAGACACAACAGCAGATAGATGCATTTGGGTTCGAGTATAAAATAGATGTTGTACTAAATGATAAGACATCATACTCATCTTATGCGCAAATAGAAACAGAACTAAAGAGTATGTTGCAGTCTTATTGGTATATTAAGCACTTTAGCGGAGAGAGTGATACATCATGGAGTTTACGTTTTCAGGATGCTGCGAATGTGGAGAGTTACAGCCTTTGCTATGCGAGAACTTTATACAGCAGTGAAGGCAATGTGGTGGGGGTCGTAATGCTGAGTTCATCTTCTGCGGCATTGTTTCGTACATATCAACGCCTTTTAGACACACAAAGCACAATTTATATACTTGATGAAAATGGAATTGTAATCAGTCATTCTAACTCGAATATGATCGGTCTTTGGCTGTATACGATTGATTCATTTTTTAATAAATACCGGGAAGATTCCTTTGTTGTTACAAAAAAGTTGAATTCAGAGGTTATGATCTCGAATTACAGGGATCCAGATAGTGGTTGGGTATTCGTCGAAGAGCAGCCCATCGCGGATTTTTTCTATTCCTATGCTAAAATTCTTTTTTGGATACTGCCCATTATAGTAATCGTATTTTTGGCGATGATATTACAAAGTTATTTTTCCGCAAAGAAAATCACAAAGCCGCTGATGGAATGTGCTCATCACATGGACTTTATTCGTGATGACAACTTTGCCCTGATGCCGGTACAGCAGCAGTATAAAGAAATAGAGGTACTTAGTGAAGGATATAATGCAATGCTCTTACGTATTCGTACATTAATTGAAAATATAAAAGAAGAGGAAGATCAGAAAAGACAAATCGAATTTGCTTTCTTACAAGCACAAATAAATCCGCATTTTCTGAGGAATACGCTGCTTGGAATTAAGAGCCTTATTATTACTGAAAAAAAATCACGTGCAGCGGAGATGATCACTGCTTTTACAGAAATGCTCAACATTCCGATTAAGGCTGAACTACAGGGACATAGCTTACGTGATGAAATAGAATATGTAAGACACTACATAACGTTGATGCAATGTCGCTATGACAGGGCGTTTTATTATACTGAGCGTATAGAGGAGGAGCTTCAAGAGTTAATTATTCCGCCGTTGATCTTGCAACCCTTAATTGAAAATGCCATTTTCCACGGGCTTGCAACGCGGGAAGAAGAAGAGGGAACCATTGTAGTCACGGCATGCCGCACGGGAGAGAATATTTTACTTATTGTTGAAGATAATGGAGAAGGAATGACAGAGGAGGAACGGCAAAATATATGGATAGAAAAAGAAAAAAGCAGAAATTCAATAAATAGTGTAGGCTTGAAAAATGTATTGAGTCGAGTAAAATATGTTTTTGGAGAAGAATCACATATTGAAGTAAAAAGTAAATTGAACCAAGGAACAACAGTTTGCATTGTAATAGTACCAAAGGAGGAGCGGGATGAGAATTTTAGTGGTTGATGATGAGGCACCTACGCGTGAATATATTGTATACTGTATTTTACGTTCTGGAGTGGAGTGTCAGGTGGTTGCAAGTGTTTCATCAGCAGCGCAGGCGATCAAACAACTTGAAAAACAGAAAATTGATGTTGTTCTTACAGATATAACGATGCCGCGTATGAATGGACTGGAATTACTTGATTATGTTCGGGAGCATTGGCCACAGACGGATGTGGTAATGCTCACCTGTCATGATGATTTTTCCTATGCGCGCAGTGCAATGCAGCAGGGGGTAACCGAGTATATATTAAAAAGCGAAGTAACCGAACATGTCATGAAAGATTTACTTCACCGTATAACTGAAAAAGGGGAAGGAGAAAAGCCTGAAAAAATGGTCATCAATTGGATGGCCTTTGGAAAGTACTTAAGTGATGCCGTAAAAGATCACAATATAGATTTACTGAATGCGGAAACAGTCAAGGAGCAACTATCGGGAGCAACACTTAAGAATTTTTTTGTATGCATCTTCCGTTATGGGAATACCGTGCTGGACGAAGTGGCTAAAGTAAAATACACATGGGTAAAGAAACAATGGTTTTTCCCTTATGAAGATCAGTTTATTTTAATGATCATTGAGCTGGAAGGCGGATTAAGCAGCAGCAAACAGCAGGACTGTATAGGTCAATTCATATTGAGAATGAAAACCGGAGTGAACACGAAGCCGGGAATCAGCAAACTTTATTATGATATTTCTGGTTTGAAACGTGCAGTATTAGATGCAATGGGAGATATAACCAAGACCTTTTATGGCACGGTAAAAAATGAGCCGGTCAAGATAGACGATACAGAACAGGGATTGAATCAGTTATATGTTTATCGCAATAATGCAATTACTGCACTTAATGAAAAGAACTTTATATTTTTTCGTGAATGTATTCATGAACTTCTTGAGTTTGCACATACAAAACGGATACCTGTAGATATTTTGAAAAAAGTAATTTGTTTTATTGCAGAGGCAGGGAATGAGGAAGAAGAGAAAAAAACGATATTTTTGGTCCGCATTGCAGAGGCATACAGTGTACAAGACTTAAGACAGGCTTTAGAGGAATTTACTGAGCACATTGAACAAAAAGCAAGACGGTATTCTGCCAATATTGAAAATGCAATTTCTTTTATTCAGCAGCATTTTTCAGAAAGTATTACCCTGCAAGATGCTGCCGGCTCGGTTTATCTGAACCCGGAATATTTCAGCCGGCGCTTTAAAAAAGAAGTTGGTGTGAATTTTTCGGAATATATCCAGACACTTCGAATGCAAAAAGCACAGCGTTTGTTACAAAGCACAACATTACGTATTAGTGATATTGCGGAGCAGGTCGGAATTCCTAATGTGAGTCACTTTGCTTCGGTTTACAAGAAAGAGTTTGGTCATACACCGGCCGAGAATCGAAAATAAAGTGAAACTTAGTTCAGAGGCGGGAGATTAGAGCTGCTAAGTCATTGGATAAGGACGGTACTATTCGGGTCATGTAAAAAATGCCCAAATAGCACCGTCCTGTTTTTGCGAAAATATACATGATGAATAAAATAAAGTCAAAATCAGAAAAAAACAGGTCAAGATATTGATGGAAAGCGAAGGAGGATATGGGGCATAATAACAATATCACAAGAACTAATGTGAAAATATAAAAGAGGAGGTTACAGAAATTATGAAAAGAAAAAGATTTTTAAGCATACTGCTGGCTTCGGTTATGTTCACTATGTCATTAACAGCATGCGGTAGTGGTGAAACCGCTTCTGGTTCAGAGGAGAGTGGTGATACCGGTGTGGCTGCAGAAGCAAATGAATCAGCGGAAAACGAACCAGTGCAAAACGAACCAAGTGGAAAGTCGCTGGTAGTTGGTGTACAGTCCTCGATCATTTCCGTTCCAACTGTTTATGCGAAAGAAAAAGGTTACTTCGATGAATTGGGGCTTGATGTTGAACTGGTAGTATTCCCGAATGGTTCACCGGAAAATGAAGGTCTTGCGGCGGAACAGCTTGACATAGCTTCTAACGGACTTGCTTCGGTTTTCTCAATGGCATCCGGTCTGTGTGCCTGGGTTGCAGAAACCGATACCATCGGTGATAGTACATGGCTCTATGCAAGACCAGATAATCCGGTATTTGAGCACCAGGGTGAAATCGCTGAATATCCGGATATGTATGGGAATGCAGAAGTGCTGAAAGGTCAGCAGGTCCTTGGACCAACCAGTACAATTCAGCAGCATATGACAGCGGCATATATGAATCGGTTTGGTTTGACAGCGGGTACGGATTATGAATTTTTGAATATGGATACCTCTGCTGCGGCACAGGCATTTCTTGCCGGTGAAGGTGATATGATCGGTGTTTCGGTTTTCTCATTTGTTGAGCAGATGGAAAATGCCGGAATGAAAAAAGTTGCAAGTTATCAGGATGCTACCGGTGGCGAATTCCTGAATGGTATTCTGGCTCGTTATGATGTTTTGGAAGAACGCCGTCAAGATATTGTTTTGTTCCTGCAGGGTATGTACAAGGCTTCGGAAGAGTTACAGAACAATCCTGATGTACGCAAAGAGTTCGCACTGAATTTCTACAATGAAAATGGTAAAGAAACATCTGAAGAAGCAATTGATCAGGAGATTGCATCCCGTGTATATGTAACACCGGAATATATGCAGCAGGATGACTACATTTTGGGTTATGGTTTGATTGGTACCGGTGAGTTTTTTGCTTCAATCGGCACAATTGAGGAATCTCAGGTTGATAATGTTAAAAATGCAATTGACACCAGTTTGATTAAAGATGCGCTTGATATTGAGGTAAAAGGTGCGGAATAAAGCCGTTGAGTGCGGAGATAATGGGGGCTCTATTTTAATAGCAGCCCTTTTTATTTCCACAGAAATGATTGAAACACGAAAATAATGGAGGAAATCTATGAAAAAAAAGAGTAAATGGAACAAGTATATGATTCTTAGCATTGTATCCTTGCTTGTTGGTGTTTTCTTGTGGTGGTTAGTGACTGATGGACTTAGTGCTGTAAAATCCAATATTTTACCGGCACCTACGACAGTTGTAAAAACATTTATTAAAAAATTGTATGATCCGAATCCGGAAGGAGGTACACTGTTTGTTCATCTGTTATCCAGCTTGAAAGTTGCACTTAGCGGTTATGGATTGGGAATTATATTAGGTATCCCACTGGGCATTATTATGGCATGGTATTCGCGGATTGAAATGACGGTTCGTCCGGTATTTGACCTGGTAAGAACCGTGCCCGGTGTTGCCTGGATTCCGGTTATGGTATCGCTGGCGGGTATCGGTTTGCTGTCGAAGGCACTTGTAATCTTTATTTCTGCGATGGTAGCAACCGTTATCAATACTTATTCCGGTATTAAGCAAACAAAAGAAGTACATTTATGGGTAGGACAGACGTTTGGTGCTTCAGATTGGGAGCTTTTAACACAGATTGCGATTCCGTCTGCGCAGCCGATGATTCTTACCGGCTGCAAAATTGCACTGGGATCTGCATGGACAACACTTGTTGCTGCAGAACTGCTGGCATCCACTAAGGGTATCGGCTATATGATCCAGCAGGCGCGTGGTATCTACAGGATGGACATTGTTATTGTAGGAATGGTGATTATTGGATTGACAGGTGCTGCTCTGACAGGGCTTATTTCTCTGATTGAAAAGAGGATTCTGAAAGGAGGACGCTATTAATATGAGTATTTCTTGGATTAAAAACGGGCGAAAATTTGCATATGGTACATTTGGCATCCTGCTTTTTGGGACAATATGGTTTTTCGCAACAAATGGAACGAATCTTGGGAAGATTCTGCCTGATCCCATAACTGTACTGAAAAAGTTTTTTGTATCTTTTGCAGAACCCATTGGAACAAAAACTATGACGCTGCATATTTTAACCAGCCTTAGACGTATGCTGCTGCCATATTTGACAGCCTGCGTAACAGGAATTGTTCTTGGTATGGTTATCGGGTGGTATAAGCCGCTTGAGGCGATCATCAAACCGTACATTGAACTTATTCGTCCGATTCCGCCTATTGCATGGATTCCGCTTTCGATCGCGTGGTTTGGGTTTGCGGAGATGAGTAAATATTTCCTTATTTTTCTTGCCTGTTTCCCAACCATTACAATTAATACATATTCCGGGGTGAGATCTGTGGATGAAACCATTGTCCGGGCAGCCCGTATGCTTGGTGCAAAAGACAGACAGCTTTTTGCAACTGTTGTTATGCCGTCAACAGTTCCTTACATTTTTGCAGGACTCCAGGTTGCAATCGGCAGCAGTTGGGCAACCATTGTTGCAGCAGAAATGATCCGTTCATCGGAAGGTGTTGGCTGGTTGATTATCAGTGGACAGGAAACAAGTAATATGTCCCAGGTACTTGTGGGGATTGTAGCAATTGCACTGACCGGACTTCTTCTGGTTTCATTTATGCGGTTACTTGAAACAAAGCTATGTGCATGGAATGAAAGGGGGGCTTAAGATGGCAGAGCAAAGAACTTTGATTGTCTGCGATCATGTATCGAAAGAATTTCAGACACCAGAAGGTGTATTTAAAGTAATTGAGGATTTGAATATTAAAGTAAAAGAGAATGAATTCCTTGTATTGTTCGGTCCGGGGCAATGTGGGAAAACGACAATCCTCAATACTTTTGCAGGATTTGAAATACCTACAAGCGGGGAGATAACAGTGAATGGGAAAAAAGTAACCAGACCGGGATCTGAACGAGGTATGGTATTCCAGACAACAGCGCTGTTTCCCTGGTTTAAAGTAATGGGAAATGTAGAATATGGACCTAAAGTACGGGGGGAAAGCAAGGCAAAGCGCAGAGAAAGAGCACAGCATTATATTGATCTTGTTGGACTGCAGGGCTTTGAAAACTCTTATCCTATTAAGCTTTCCGGTGGTATGAAGCAGCGTGTTGGTATAGCAAGAGCATATTGTAATGAACCGCTGCTGCTTTTAATGGATGAACCGTTTGGTCATCTGGATGCGCAGACCCGCTATCTTATGCAGGAGGAACTGATGCGTATCTGGCAGCAGGAAAAAAGAACCATTATTTTTGTAACAAATAATATAGAAGAAGCGGTTTATCTGGCAGATCGTATTTTAGTACTGAGTAATTGTCCGACCGGTGTAAAGGCGGAATATGAAATCAATCTGCCGCACCCGCGTCAGTATACAGACCCGGAATTCCTGCGTCTTCGCCGTGAAATCAATGATGTCATTGATCACACATTATAAGCAGGGGGATAGAATATGCAAGACAATAGTAGTGTAAAAGTTAAAGTTACCAATCTGACCAAAAGTTTTGGCAGCTTGCTTGTGCTGGATAATTTGAATTTTGAGGTAAAAAACGGAGAATTTCTTTGTATCGTAGGACCAACGGGCTGCGGGAAAACGACATTCTTAAATACGCTGACAAAACTCTATGAGCCAACAAAGGGGGAAATACTGGTAAACGGTGTTCCGGTTGATCCAAAAAAACAAAACATATCATATATTTTTCAGGAATACTCAGCGTTTCCATGGCTCACGGTAAAAGAGAACGTTATGTGGGGGCTAAAAATTAAGGATGTATCGGGAAAAGAAGCAACAGAAAATACGATGGAAATGCTTGATATTGTGGGGCTTACAAAGTTTCAGGATTATTATCCCAATCAAATATCAGTTTCTATGCTGCAGCGGGTTGTTATTGCACGTGCATTTGCAACAAAACCGGAACTGCTGTTGATGGATGAGCCCTATGGACAGCTTGATATTGATCTGCGTTTCCGTCTGGAAGATGAGCTTTTGAAACTATGGGAAAAGACCAAGACTACAGTTTTGTTTATTACACATAACATTGAAGAAGCAGTATATCTTGGCCAAAATATTATGGTCTTAACCAACAAACCAACTTCGGTTAAGACGGTGATTAAAAACCCGCTCCCGCTTCCACGGGATGCAATGGCGCAGGAATTTGTTGAACTGCGGGAGGAAGTAACGGAATTGATCAAATGGTGGTAAAACGAATAATTTTTTAGGAGGCAGTAAATGAAAACAATATTTATTCTTTGTGATACACTTAACCGGCGTATGCTGGAAACATATGGTTCGACAGATCCGGCGATTACGCCAAATATTAACCGACTTGCAAAAAGAGGTGTGGTTTTTGAAAATCATTTCTGCGGTTCTGCACCTTGTATGCCGGCAAGGCGGGATATCATGACCGGTCGGCTTAGTCTGCTGGAAAAACCGTGGGGCGGTATTGAACCCTTTGACCAAACACTGCAATATGTTTTGAGCGGAGAAAGAAATATACATACGCATATGTTTAGCGATCACTCTCAGTATCTGATTCCCGGTGGTGAAAATTACACCAAGGGATTCACCGCATGGGAAGTATTCCGGGGACAGGAAGGCGATCCGGTCTGGACGCGGCCGTGCAAGGATGGCATTCGCCCGGAGGATCCACCAAAAGATTATAAAGGAACATGGAGTGAAGCAGAACGGGAAAACCGTTCCCGTTTCTTAACGGAATATGATTATCCAAGTGTAACGTCGATGTATCAGGCAGCAAAATGGCTGGATGATAACCATGAGGCGGATAATTTCTTCCTTTGGGTTGAGGCTTTTGATCCACATGAGCCATATGATTGTCCCAAATATTATCTGGATTTGTATGAAACCAAAGAAGATTATAGCGGTTTGGATTTTACCCATCCGTCTTATGGGAAAAATGAGTTTACACCGGAGGAAACGAAACATCTGCGCCGCCGCTGTAAAGCCCTGACCACAATGACCGACCGACATTTGGGTGAGGTTCTTGATGTTCTGGATGAGCATAATATGTGGGAGGACACGATGGTTATCTTAACGACGGATCATGGCTTCCATTTAGGTGAACATGGCTATATGGCAAAGAATTATATGCCGCCGTATAATGAAGTGTTCCATATTCCTCTTATTATTGCAGCACCAAATGTAGAAACCGGACGTTGCCAGGCATTAACACAAAATATTGATGTGATGCCGACAGTGATGGATTTCTTTGGCATTTCTCAGGATGTAATGCAGTACCCTTTGCACGGCAGAAATCTAATCCCGCTTTTACGTGGAGAAACTGATAGTGTGCGTGAAGGTATTATTTTTGGATATTTCGGAAAACAGGTTGCATACACCGATGGAAAATATACTTATATCCGTGCCGCAAAAGATGAATCCAATCAGCCTCTTTATATGTATTGTTCGGTTAACTCCCTGCTTCGGCAGTATATGGGGGCCAATGATGCAGTGAATGTAGAGGACTATAACAAAATAGAAATGGGACGTTTTTTAAGCTGGACGAATTATCCGGTTTATCGTTTTCCGGCTGAAATTGTTAATTTTAACAACTGGACACAGAATTTCCAGAAACGCTCGGAATATAATGCGAAGACGCTGCTATTTGATATTGAAGCAGATTATCAGCAGCTCCATCCTGTTTGTGATGAAAAAAAGGAGCAGGAAATGGCAGAAAAACTTTATCGCTGCATGGCAAACCATGATAGCCCTGAGGAGCAATTTGAACGGTTAGGTTTATGTGGAAAGGCAACTGCCTGCGCTGCAAACGCATTATATAGGGAAAAATAGACATGCTGCAGTATTTGATTATTATATTAGTAAGTTTTGGAGCATCTGTAATTGGAGCAATCTGTGGAATCGGCGGGGGTGTGATCATCAAACCAGTATTGGATGCAACAGGAATCATGCATGTTGATACTATCAGTTTTCTATCCGGATGTACGGTACTGTCT
>Ga0153972_1000280_pt1 | contig 15628 bp, 18 predicted proteins | sample TSGA056MetaG_FD_104732 | JGI IMG/M metagenome (GOLD analysis project Ga0153972, IMG submission 104732) | Attine ant fungus gardens microbial communities from Georgia, USA - TSGA056 MetaG | ecosystem: Host-associated > Fungi > Mycelium > Unclassified | place: USA: Georgia, George L Smith State...
GAGCATGAGGATCAGATTGCCGCGCACAAGGCAGCAAAGGCATTTTTTGATGGATACAAATCCTCTCATAAGCTCGACAAGCTGCCCTCCATGCAGTCGCTGAAAACAGAATACGCCGCCCTCGCCGCGGAGAAGAAAAAGCACTACTCGCAGTACCATGAGAAGCGGAATGCCATGCAGGAAATTTTAATTATCCGCGATAATGCCGAGCGCTTGCTTGGATACGATGAACGGCAAAAGGGTATTATAGTCGAGAAGAACCAGCGATAAAATTTCTACGTTTAGCCCCCATCGGGGGCGTAGCAGACAACGAAGTTGGCTTAGAAAACTTGTAGCGAAGCAGCAAGTTTTGAGGGTCCGGGAACTTCCCGGCAAGCTAAAAAAGAGAAGAACCGGCGCGGGCCGGTTTTTCTCTTTTTTGCCTCTGCTGTAGCTGAGGCCTTGCTTGCGAGACTTACCGGAACGTTCCGGTAAGTCTGGTTATCAGCGCAAAATAATTATCGGAATAACAACAGCGAAGCCTATAGCTACGGGGGTTTCGCCGTTGTTATTCCGTAAGCGTCAAACAGGTTCTTTCCAAAGATGGTTGATCTCAAGTAAGATAGTCCAATAAAAGACATTTGTTTCTAAGCAGATCAAAGCGGCATCGACCATACATGATGCGTTTGATAACTTTGATTTTGTTGACGGTTCCCTCAACAAGACCATTGCTGAAGTCGGAAGTAATGGCATTTAAAACTGCATCGATATCTTGTTTTAATCCATTAATAAATGCGTCCAGTTCAAGGACTCCAAGAGCAGCGGCTTTCTCCATCCACGTCGGGAGCGCATCCGGTTTTTTCGCCTTAATCAGCGCTTTAAACTCGTTTACAATATCCAAAATGCATTTCGCTGGCGGATAATTGTCAAAAATTGCGGTAAGCTGCTCCAGTGAAATACCTTTGACGTCTTCGATAGGCTTATACAAAAGGCGAATCAGCCATTTTTTATCAATGAATTCAACAGGATCACCACCGACCGCCGCTTGCAAATCGCGCCGGATTCTCCTTTCCTTTGAGATAAAACCACGGATAGCGTCCTGGGTTCCGGTATATCCCTTAGTGCGAATACGTTCGTGGATATTCCGATAGGTCAGACCCTCCGCTTTCCACCGGAACACATCATCTCGGAATGGTTCCAGCTTGCCTTCGCGCTGCTTTCCATAATGCGCATTCACTGGCGAAAAATCTGACGACAGATAGTTTCTAACAACGGTTGCGGTAAAGCCGGTTTTCTGCGCAATTTCCGTTATACTAAGACCGTCCCCGCGCAATTTCTTAACCCGGTTCGCGCGCTCTGTCAGTTTCTTTACTGTGTCATCATGTCCGCGACCCCGGACGGTCTGCTTTTCTTCAGGGATATCACATTCACGCATATCAATATATTTTTTGATCGTGCGTGCCGATAGTCCGGTCAGCAAACCGATTTCTCCCTTGCTACGCCCTTCGCGACGCAGCTTCTTCACAAGCCGGATTCGCGCGGTTATTGTGCCTATCAATATCTCATATCGGATATCCTGCGTCCCGGGTGTAATCGGAATCGTTATTCTACCTTGAAACAGTTTTTGTAACGCATCAGTCGCACGGTCATTTAGATTTTTGAGCAAATGAAATCGATCGCTAACCTGCATCGCACCCGGGTGGGCTTGTGTAATTGCTGCTGCATATTGTTGTGAGCCATCCCGCGAAACAACGCGCAAGTTTGGATATTCCGCAAGCCAGCGGCTTACATCCTCCGTCTCCCGAGATTCAATCATATCAACGATTTTATGGTTATCCACATTTACCATGACCGTGCCATATCGTTGTCGCTTTTTTAGCGCAAAATCGTCAATACAGACCGAAACAATCTTCGACTTTTCCACATCATTTTTTGAGCTCTTTTTTTAGAAGATTACAGATTGTGCTTTTTCCTACCGCTGCTACGCTGCTTCGTAAATATCGGGACGCTGCCACAGAGCTTTGCGTTAAGGCAACTCGCAAAATTTCTTTCTGCAAACGATTCGTTTTTGTTGCCTTAGGGTCAAAAAAGGAGAACCTTTCCGTGAATGTCTTTTTCGCACATTCCTTGTTCTTACAAAAATATTTCTTCTGCTCAAGCAGGATTTTTACTTTCTTACCTTGCATTGGCAAATCTTTCAATGTCCGGACCTTGCGGGAATGAACCTGTTCAGACAGTTGTCCGCAATATGGACAGTTTGCTTTCTCCCGCAACGAGTTCACATATATCCATAATTCTTCCCCTTGTATCTCGTAAAAGTCATAGTAAAGGTTTTCATCCAACACTCTGATCAATTCCTCCATAGCTGCAACCTCCATGCAACTATTTTATCACTTTTTTACGATGTGTTCAACCATCTTTGGAAAGAACCGGTTTGACGCTTACAGATAAGTGCCAGGGCATGCTGGAAGCGGCAGGTGAGGTCTATCCCGAGACCAAATACCAGCGTTGCACAGTCCATTTTTACCGCAATGTGTTCTCCACAGTACCCCGTTCCAAGATGAAATTGGTGGCTAAGATGCTCAAGGCGATCCACGCCCAGGAGAGCAAGGCTGCCGCGCGGGAGAAGGCTCGACAGGTCACCGCGGCACTGCGGGAAATGAAACTGAAAGAGGCTGCCAAAAGGTTGAGGACAGTATTGAGGAAACACGCCCCTATATGGCTTTCCCTTATGAACACTGGCTTCGCATCCGCACAAACAATGTCATTGAGCGGCTTAACCGGGAAATCCGCCGGCGCACCAGAGTGGTGGGGACATTTCCAGACGGCAATTCCGCCCTGATGCTGGTTTGTGCCAGACTGCGCCATGTGGCCGGTACCCAATGGGGCAATAAGAAATACATGAATATGAAGCATCTGGAAACCCGCACCGACGAGGCTTTCCTCGCCGGGTGATCATCCATACCAGAGACTAATTTGCGAAATTTTCTTGACAGTACCCCTCGGCAATGCGGCTGTGGTTGATCCAAAGGCTGCGCAGCCGCAGGCTCTCTCTGTAGTTGGCCATCTTCGTGACCTCCTTGACTTATTCGCCCATTTTCACGGACATAAGTCAAATTCTACTACAGTCCCATACATGGGTGTCCAATCCCGCCGCCGCAGGTGTCTAATCTCACCGCCCCTACTGTCTAATCTGCGCCGCCGTATTCATGCCAGACTGAATGAGCGGAAAAACTCTATAGCGGACTTATCGTATACTATGAAAATATTTTGAATTATTATACAATAGAATGAGAACGTTAAAAACTATGTGAATCGACAGACACACATAAATGTTTAATGTAAAAACGAACACTAATGCTTGAACCACTGCAAACGGGATTTTAGTCAGAGCTTTTAAGCGTTGAGAATAAAAGTGTGCGGAGACAAAAACAATCGACGAAAATACAACGTACAATAAAATACTGTTCGTATATTGCACGATAATCTCATATGTAAAGTACCTATAAATATATTCTTCAAGAAATGGAAAAATAATTATTACCATTACGGGTTTTTTCATTTTGCGATATATTGTTTGTATTTTTGTAAAACTTTTATCAAAGCGTGTTTCTATTGAATATTCCAAAAGGAAGAATAGCATAGCAACGATTAGAATCGCAAAATATATATACATATGTTTATGCCAAAAAAGTAAATCAAGCATAACAACAAATAAGGCACATAAAAGATATTTTGATGTTTCAGAGTATCGCCTTAATGGACGAACCCTGTTTATCAACATCAATATGCTACCCGGAAACAAAATTATAATAGTCAAAAGGTTATGCAAGAGGGTGAGGTACATTATTTGATATTCCTCCACAGGAATTAAATCTTGGGTGAAGACGAGGCGGAAAGGATGGAAGACTTAGCGTCAACAATTCTGGAATAGATACTCTTACGACTTCAAGATTTAAATCCTCAAACTCTGGTAAAGTAATAACTAAAAAGCCTGCGTATTTGCTAAGCTTTCGCACTGCATCCAATGGACGACTATTGTTGGCATTAGATCCGAATGCGCTCCTCGATACTTTTCGAGGCGGTTTTCCATATTTCGCATAGAAAATTACATTGTCGTCAAAATTTGTAATACTCGTTGTATTGCGCTTTATACCCTCCCATTTCTCCAGATCCATCCACGGGAGCCCCATATTATATTCCAGCACACTCAGCGCTTCCATTAGACTGCGATAAATTACGCTATTATAATCTGTGCCCCCCTGAACGCCCACGGTATATTGAGGAAGCATCTCGACTTGACTAATTATTTCGCAGATTACAATAGGTATTCCCTTGTCAAAAGAAATATCCCTAAATGACACTTTAAAATTCTCCAAAAACTCTTTTGCGCTTACGCTCCCAAAAATTTTAGATAAATACATCGAAATATCTAACTGTATAGGATCACCTTCAATTCCTCCATACCACCATAATTCAAACGAATCAATTTGCAGACATTCAATCAAGGCATTATTCAAGGCTTGCTGTATTGTCTCATGTGATGCACTTCCAGTTGAAACCGCCGCATTTGAATAGTTTTTAGCTTCAGGATACACCCGATTGCTTCCTGACACGACATGTTGTAAAGGTAAATATACATCCCTTCCCAGGTTGATTAACGAGTTCATGCGAATCCAGTAAATCTCGTCACTATCCCCAACATATTCTGGGGATGACTCATCATGATAAGTATTGACATAATCTAAACTACAGACGTTTGAACGACCAAATTCACCAACCAAATTTAGATAGGATGCTTTTATAATTCGCTCTGACACTAATTGTGAGAAAACAGCAAATGTATATCGTTCTGCTGATTCTCCAAGGTAGCTTACCAAAGCCTCATCATAAGACGTTCCATATCCGCTCAAGTGATACACCATTTTATTGTCAGCAATTAAGTTTTTCTCAAAATCAGAAAAGTTGGATGTAATATATCGAAATGGAAGAATGGGAAATGAGCGAATACCATTAAAATAAAAATCGCTTGCCCAAATTGAAGTAATCTTTCCACTTAGAAGGTCTTGGCGAGTCTTGTTGTAACTTAAAGTATTCTCAATTTTAATCATAATTCAAATCCTTAATAATATTAATCCCGCGAATATTCTGCTCTTCAAATCGTACATTATTGATTCCCGAACATATTGGACACATCGTGCTTTTTCTATTACTATTGAAATTATACTCGAAGTTAGACAGCTGAAAATGAATTACATTACCCGTCAATGTGCTCATCCCGTAAATAGCAATATTTTTCATATCTCTTAACATTAATGCGACAAGCATCATTAAATCAGCTGTGTCTGATAAATCAGACGGATTTAAATTAAATTTTTCACTGTATTCGTCAAAAGTTCCAGGGAATTTTGATATGATATGCTTTTCTAAACAAGAGAAACACCCTGAGTATTTGGGCATAACCCCCATCATATAGATGTTTTCTTTGTCATATATACAAAATGTATACTCCAGATTAAGATTGTAGATTAATTTATTGACTCTTCTTAATCTTGCAAGATTTGAAAACTGATCAAAATAGTAAATATGATCATATCCTTCTAGTTTCTTTGCAATTTCATTCATTATAGCATGGCCTTTTTCAGAACTACCTGCACAATCTATAAGTCTCAGGTCTTCTTCTGAAAAAATGTCACTAATTCTACTTAGCTTGAAATTTTCATTATCTAATGAATTTAGCAGATCGAAAGCGCCATCATTAGAAGTAACTAAAAAATTAGTTTTGGATTCAATGTCAATAATTCCAAAACGAACCAATTTCATGAAGTCATCATATACTTCATGGGTATCATCCAGAATCAGTCTCTTTTCTTGCAATAATTGATTGAATGTTTTAAGGAATTCTTTTGAGCTATCTTTTTTATCAATCGTTATCTCATTTATATGGAGAAAACCTTTACGCAACACCAGATCATCGTCACCATCAATTGATACCAAATCTTTGCATACTATAAATGTTGTTGTATTTTTCAAAATGATCCTTCTTTCATTCGCGGCCACAAAGATCCGAGAAAACAATGTGGCTATTTATACCATCTAAATCTAACTGTTCCTCACAGTAGTGCTTATCATATCCTGCGATCTGACATCCAGTGTAATCAAGAGCAGCACAAGCAAGACCTAGCATTTGAGACATTAAACCGACTTCAATAAAAGTAATTGCAAGGGATAGCTCGCCATATTTTATATAGTTTCTATTCAAATCATATTTGTAGAGCACGGCAAAAGAATAGTTGTTAAAATCAAAACTGCCATGTTCAAACAATCGCTCAGCTTTAATATCTGCATTCAACGGATAGATGCTGTGCGTATGAGGCTGATACTTATATACTCCAGGTGATATTTTACTTATATTGTTAATGAGCAAGATCACTTGAACGGGATAAAAGCCTCCCCCTGACCCATAGTGTCTTGTATGCACCATAACATCATCAAATAGGAGCTTCCGCTTTGCCAAACCAAAGCTCAATTTCATTAACATGGAAAACTCTTCAAATGACATTCTAAACGGGGAGAAAGAGCGTGTGCTATGCCGTTGTTCAAACACATCAACAACTGATTTTGATATTTTTTTGTCTGTCTGTGAGAGAAAAATCGTTTTTTTGTCTATTATCTCCTCATTTGCTTTATTACTGTTTATTGTTGCAGCAATATTGCCTTCGTTAAACATCACAATACTCTTTGCGTCATTTAACCGAGTGAACCCCATATTTAACAAGTAATCGTACGCAGCAGAGAACGAATCTCCATTAATCACTTGTGTAAATATATGGGAATTATTTTGATTTGCTATATTGCTTCCATCTATACTCGTATGTATTGGGCTGACAAATCCCTTAATCAATCTGCACTCAGATTCATCAATTTGATGTGCCATCTATAACCATCCCTTTCAGATCCCTTTTAATGTGCCCTGTTGGCCTTTGATTGGCTCCACGTCTATAAGTAACTATCTCTTTCTTTTAACTCGATCGTATATAGCTATTATTAGCTCAATAATAATAACCATTGAGAAGGAAAGAATTACACCAACTATAGACATATTCGCACCCACAGCAGTGCCGACATAATTATCTCCATTTTTGACGATTTGATAAATTGGTATCCCGAAAACCGAAGCTTCGTAAAAACCCTGGCCGCTTATCTTAACGGATGAATATCCATTAGATATCAGAATAAAATTAATGATAAATGATATGACGATACTTACAATAATAACAGTTACAATCCTCAGCGATAAACTTTCATGTAGTTTATTTAATAGCTTTTTCATTGTACCTCCAAACTCTCTATAAATTGCCCAATACACAGCACCTTACATTCGTTTATGACGAAATCTCCAAATAAATAGCAGTAGGGCTACCGATATTACTGTATATACAGAACAAAGTATTACTGCTGTTGTGTTAATTAAATTTTCCCCAGTCCAGATATAAAAGAAGTCATTCATTGCATATTTCATTGGTAGACAATTCCCAATAATCTGGATCATATTAGGTAATTGATCAAACGAAATGAAGACACCGCAAAACATAAACAATGCAAACATAAGTGTCATTCCAAGCGGCAATAATACTTGGGAATTAGGGAAAATGAGCGCAAGAAGTGCACCGAGCAGCAGATGAACCAGCAAAATCATGATATACTGCATGAGAAACATTAAAAATGATGATAGAGGCGGGACTTTCAATTGGAATAGGACGTACGCAAATATAAAATCGATCAAAATGCTTGCAATACCTATAATGATATGAGTGACAACATCGCTGATAATAACTTTCGGTCCACTCACCCCAAAATAGGTGAGCCGTTTTAAACTGTTATCTTCAAATCTATTTGCAATCCAAATAGGAAATGATATAAGCGAAAGCGGTAACATTCCTATTCCAACGGCAATAAAGAAATACTTATCAATTAGATAATATCCGTTTCCTATGGAAATATTTCCGTAGGAAACAATCATAATTAGCATCATAAGCAGCGGGAATGCCAATGAAAAAAATACCGCGAGTGGTACACGCATCATGACTTTTAAATTAACTACTAAATATCGAATCATTGGAACACTCCCTGCAATTAAATTATTAAGTATTTCCTTCTCAAGAAGAAAATGCTGCTTTAGTCAATGCCTCATTATTTATTTTGTGTCTGTTTTTCGTTTTTGCTTTTGTTATGTTCATTTAATATCAAACAATATGAAGAATAAATATCTCTTTGACGCATTTCAAAATTTATATTATTTTTTACAAAAATTTCTCTCAGAGTTGACTCATCCTTAGAACTTGATGTTACGATTGCATCAAAATCTTCTTCATAAGCTGAAATTATATCCTTACCTTTGCAGAATCCCAGCACCTTGTTTCTCTTGTCCTGACGAAATAAAATCATGGAATAATGTTGTTTTTTTTCTTTGAATTCTTGAATTGTTCCCCAAAATACGACGCGACCTTCGTTAAGCATCAGTATTTTATTCGCCCAATCATTTAATTCTTCGAAATAATGAGTTACTGTAATGACAGTTTTGCATGCGGTTCTGTTCTTGACAAGCTGTAATAGATTCATCCTTTTTTCATAATCCAAGCCCGTTGTTAATTCATCAAAAATCAGCAACTCAGGTTTGTTATACAATAATAATGCCAGGGTTAATCGTTGAAGCTCGCCTTTTGAAATTTTACCTAATCTCGTATTTAAAATATTACTTAGGTTGAAATCAGACAACATTGCAGATACATTTGGATCTCTTAATTTTTTTTGTGTTACAATACTAATCAATTCTTTTGTTTTCATTAATGAGCCGTAAGAATTGTCTTGAAAAAGAATTCCCAAGCGTTCACAATCAGAATGTCTGTGAATCGTTCCCTGATATGGGATCTGGTTAATAATACAATTTATTAAAGTGGTTTTCCCCGCCCCATTTGGACCAATTACCGCCACAACATCCCCTGGTAAAATGTTGATTTGTCTATCCAGTAACAATATAATTTTCTGGCGCAATTCAACTTTTATATCTGAAATCGATAGCATTTTATCCAATTGATCTTTCAACTCCTTCGGCAGATAGAGTTTCCTTGGAACTTGCAATCATTATAATTGCTTGCTTTTCATTCTCACTCTCAACATACTAGGGCGAATAAGCCCTGCAAACTTGGCAGGGACACGTTCACAGGGCCTATCCATCATCCTATGGAGCCCTCTTTATTCAGAGGCACTCCCATCGTCAGCCACAGACGCACAACAACAGCATGTGCATGTACATGTACTACAACAAGTTCCGCCCCAGCTCGCATATTCAAGCGCTTGCGAATTCTCGGTCTCCCTATAGCTGTTCATGCGTGAGCCCTTGATCTTCATGAAACCCCCTCCTTTACTTTTGAAGTAGATACCTCGGAATTCCGAGATATCTTCAACGCCATGCGGTTACTGGATGCTTGGTTTTACCTCCAAATTTTTACCCTGCCTCATTTGGTAGAAGCAACCGCAGGATTGACAATTGATTCCCTGAGCCAATTAATTATGTACTTATTCTGGAAAGCAACAACGATACATTGCTAAGAGCATCAAGCCAGGAATCAGTAGCCAGACATACCCCAATAGGATAAGAAATGTGGCATAGGGGAATCATACAATCCTTCAGCAACTCCAACTACTTTTCCGGTAGCCGTCATCTACTTCAATTCATCAGGTAAATCCGGTTGATAGGAAACCAACACGTTGCACCTGAGGCAGTTACAATATTAAAAGATGGAATACATAAGCTGACAAGTCTATTTTTTCGCCGCTGTTGTTCATTGAGTGGCTTGTTTGCGGCCTCTACAGGGGAAATCTTTAGGATCGCTGCAAAGGAAGTAATACTAATGGCAAGCGAGATTATTGACCAATTTATCAAAAGGTACTCAAGAGGACGGACTAACGTCGATGCTGTTGCGATATGCCGCCCGACGGGATTCCTGTGAGCCAAATTTTGCATCGTAAACCGTGGCGGGGCGCTTATTGTCCAGGCTGTCGTGGGGACGCTCGTAGTTGTACGTCTTCACGTATTCCTTGATCCCAATCCACAGCTCGCGGGGATTTTGGTACTCATTGATGTAGATTTCCTCTTGCTTCAAACTCCTCAACCATCTGTCCAAATTTTACAAGACCGTTATACCATAAATTGGGCAGTTTGTCAAGACATATTTTTTCAAATTTTTAATGGATGTGACATATTTTTTCAGATTCTTAATGGATGTGACATATTTTTTCAGATTCTTAATGGACTAACGTCGATGTTGTTGCGATATGCGAATAATCTCCACTCCGCTCCGTTCCGATTATTCGCATATCGCGGCCGCCGGTTATGCCGCCCGGCGGGATTCCTGTGAGCCGAATTTTGCGTCGTAAACCGTGACGGGGCGCTCATTGTCCAGGCTGTCGTGGGGACGCTCGTAGTTGTACGTCTTCACGTATTCCTTGATCCCAATCCACAGCTCGTGGGGATTTTGGTACTCATTGATGTAGATTTCCTCTTGATTCAAACTCCTCAACCACCGTTCAATTATCACATTGTCAACCCAGCAGCTGGAATCCGCTTGCACCATGGCACTGGATTACACGCCACAGCCCAGCTACAAGGCCATCCAGACGATTTTGAAGTCTGGCAGGGACAGAATCGCCGCCGAATCCGATACCTCCTTTGAACCCGCAGAATTTGGCTTCACCCGCGGGCCGGACTACTACCTTATCCAGCTGCTCCTGGAATGAAGCCGCTATCATGCCCAGCTTCATTTCATGGAATTTGGCCACGGTGGTATTCTGCAGCATCACTTCCCCTCTTCCGGTACTCAGCACCCGGCTGGGCGTCTGCAACTTCATTGACGAGCATCACAACATCATCATTCTGGGTGCCACCGGCAGCGGAAAAACCTATCTGGCCAACGCTTTCGGCATGGCCGCCAGCCGTGGGTTCCACACCGTGCGCTATATCCGGCTGCCAGAGCAGTTGGCGGAACTGGCCGTGGCTCGTGCCAAGGGCACCTACCGCAAAATCATGCGGCAGTGCCGGATGCTCAAGCTGCTCATCCTGGACGAATGGCTGCTCTATCCCCTCAAGGAAACCGAGGCCCACGACCTGCTGGAGCTGACTGAGGACCGTTACAAAAAGGCCTCCACCATCTTCTGCTCCCAATTTGACGTGGGTGGCTGGCACACAAAAATCGGTGCATCCACCCTGGCTGACACCATCTGCGACCGCATTGTCCACGATTCCTATACCATCGCATCGGCGGCGAGGATTCCATGCGCAAGCGCAAAGGGCTGGCCGAAGAAGCATAGAAAGGGGCTCTGCCCAATGAAGCGGCCTGCGGCCGCATGAGTAAAAGCAATTTTAGTGTGGCACACGATTTTTACCTTGTCAATGTCCAATCCTGCCGCCGGAAGTGTCTAATCTGCCCGCCACTACTGTCTAACTTGGCCGCCCCGGGGTGTCTAATCCCGCCGACATATTCATCGTAGGACCAATAACTATTTCGAGCATAATTTTCTTGATTATGTTCAAGGGGAAAATAGTTAACGAAGTGATCAGCCTTTTACTCTACTATTCCATCATGTTATGTTCTGAAGCAATAGTATACTATATTTCCAATTTAGTCCATTACAAATCTGCATTGGCTATTTCAGACAGGATGACTATCGGCAAGGCGTGTGCAGCAATTTGTTCGTAAAAAATAAAATGCTCGCTGATGTTATCTCCGATTATGTAAAAAACCATATTCCCTGCAATCATGCTTTAACCCATGACGAAGCGACTACGTTTTTAAATTCACTCATTGAATCATTGCAGTGAATTCATACCTTTCCCCAAGAATGATCTGCTTTTAAGGGCTTCGCCGTTTATTCCGGCGAGGCTTTTATTATTCAGGGTTCTATGCCATAACTTAAGCAAGCATCACGGATGACGTATCGTCTTAATGCAAAATTCCATTGCTGACAAAAGGCCTGCATAGATGATTGCCTGCTGGCATCAAGATGTTATTGCGGATGTAAAGTCCCAAATCAAAGTAACACAAAAACAATTCATGTTTCGGCATATTCATAAATCCCATAACGGCCCCTGCACCAACTGTGGTTATGTAATTTTCGAGTTCACTCAGAATAGCGAGCTTTAATTCATCATCCATATGCAGTTCGCCCTGTAAAGATAGCTCAATATTTTATAATCATGAATGCAACTTGGATTCTATCACAATATTGTATCATAATAGTGCATTGGATTGCAATACCCCTCTCATGTAGAATATATACATAAACTAATGCGTTTTTGAGCAGGGGATGAATATGCCAAACAAGAAAAAATCGTATACAATCGAGGAATATCAGTTTTTGAAGAACGTCGGGTTTAAGGTGCAATTCCTTCGTAAGAAGCGCAATATGAGCCAATACGAACTCGCCGAAAAAGCTGATATGAGCTACACAACGATCAGTCATTTGGAAAGTACGAACCCGTATGTAGTCTCCATAGTTGCGCTGTACAGAATCGCGAAGGCGTTAGACGTTTCTCCTGATCAGCTTCTCAAGTTTGAATAAACCATACTGAATTAATTGTTCGAGGAGACCCGCCATGCCAAGTTCCCAAAACCAAAAATTGAAACTCCTATACCTGATGAAAATCCTGATGGAAAAGACCGACGTGCAGAATCCTTTGACTATTTCGGAGATCGTGACCGCACTTGCCGGATATGACATAAAAGCAGAACGCAAGTCCATATACAGCGATATGGAGCTTCTGCGCAGTTTCGGTATTGATATAGAAACGCGACGGAACAAGACAACCAGGTATTACATTGACGCACGGCAATTTGAACTACCAGAACTCAAGCTGCTTGTTGATGCCGTGCAAAGCTCCCGTTTCATCACGCAGAAAAAGAGTGAAGGACTCATTAAAAAGCTGGCCTCACTTACAAGCGGCGAACAGGCCAAACAGCTCCGTCGGCAAGTCTTTGTAACTGATCGTGCCAAAACAATAAACGAAACCGTATATTACAGTATTGACCAAATATATTATGCCATCAACGAAAATAGGAGAATTTCATTCAAGTATTTCGATTACGATGTCAATAAAAACCGCATCTATCGAAAGCAAGGCGATTTATATCAAAATACCCCTGTGATGCTCTGCTGGAATGATGATAAATACTATCTAATCGCATACAGCGTTAAACATGACGGTCTAACCCATTACCGCGTTGACCGCATGAGTGATGTTAACGTACTGGACGAAGCTGGAGACATGTTTGACAGAAGCCGCTTCAATATCGCCGAACATATTAAGCAGGTATTCGGAATGTACAGCGGCGAACTTATCAGGGCAAGGCTGGCATTCGATAACAGTCTTGTCAATGTCGTGATTGACCATTTTGGTAAGGATGTAAGCATAGTTTCCTCCGATGGCGGATGGTTTGAAATAAATGTCGATGTGTCAATCAGCCCTGTTTTTCTGGCGTGGATGTTTCAGTTTGGCGACCGTGCTGAAATCAAAGCACCCGACAGCCTGATTGCCGCCATGTGCGAGCTTGTCGAAAAAAGTCGGCAAAAATATTCAGTTACATAAATCAAAGTCCGTACCATTGGACACCTTTTGTGATATATTATATATACAGCGGATCAGCTGTATATATTTTACACTTGGAATGCGCCAGTAGGCGTAATGCAAAAACAGGAGCGTGCTACGATGCAGGAGCATATGGGTTTTGGAGCGTTTCTCGCTGAGAAAAGGCGAGACAGGGAAATAACTTCCCTGCAAATGTCTGAAACGGCAGGGATATCTCCCGGCTATTACTGCGATATCGAAAAAAGCAGGAAAGCGCCGCCTGACCGCGAGATACTTGAAAAGATTCTTGCCGCGCTCCATCTTTCAGATGAAGGAAAAGACATATTCTATGATCTCGCGGGCAGAGCGCGGGCAGGGGTATCGCCCGATCTGCCTGAGTACATTATGGAGAACGAGGTTGTGCGCGTCGCGCTCCGAATTGCCAAGGAAAAGGCGAACGCAGACGATTGGGAGCAATTTATAGACAAGCTCGAAAAGAAGTGAGGTGTCCATTATACTTGAACTGATAACATCCTATACATTTTCGCAAGTGCCGTATATTACATATGATGCGCTGGACGCCTACGCCGAAGACGTGCTTAGGGACGCCATGCCGGAGGCTCTCAATTCCCTATGCCCTGTTGACGCTGAGCGGTTCGTAGAGTTTTATCTCGGTTTGGATGTACTATTTAAGTGTCTCAGTTACGACCGCCAGATTCTCGGTATGACCGCTTTCAATGCGGGATATGTGCAGGTGCTTGACGAATTGACCGGCGTTTCGGAACCGATGTTCGTCGAGGCGGGCACGGTGATTATTGAACCGTCGCTGACGCTGAAACGCAATATACAGCGCCGCCGCTTTACATATCTGCATGAGGGTTCCCATTGGCTGCTTCATCGCAAAGCGTTTTCAGCGGACAACCCTTATGGCGATGTCGGTAAATATGAAAACCAATATCTTGCGGCCAAAGAGGGCCGGATTGATTACAGCCGTTGCCAAAAAGAGCGTGATGACAGCGAACGCATGGAACGGCAAGCCGATTTTCTCGCTTCCGCTATTCTGATGCCGCGCCCGGCACTTCGCATGGCATACCGCGATTTCTTCAAGTTTTACGGTGAAAAGCCGAGGGAAATTATTCGTGGCGTTGACGGACTTGACGATTGCTTCGCCGCACAGTTGCCGGAGTATATCGGGAAAATCTTCAACGTGTCCAAGCGCGCCGCGCTGATCCGTTTGGAAAAGCTGGGCGCGATTGTGGACAAGCAAAAGAGAGGCTTTAGTCCCTGAGCGTTCTCTTTTCGCCCATATATACGCCAAGCGGCGTATATGAAACAGCAAATACAACGAGGCAAAACAATGCTTTCAAAAGAGAGGACATGCAGCCAATGGGGGAAACAGAAACCGGAAATACGAATTATTTCTTTGTCATAAGCGGAGTGCCTCGGGACTTTTTCCCCGCCGTCGCTTACCGAAGATCAAAACAATTTGCGTCGGAACGACAAAAGATCATCAGATGCCCGTATTGTGCGAGACAGCTAATCGTTATTAACGCTTCAACAAAAATAGAACTATACCGTTATCCGAAGAAAATGGAGGTGTCCTGTCACGAGTACAGGAAATGTCACGCTTGCCATGAAACGGTAGGCATCATTTTCAAGACCTTGTAAAATACTGCACACTGAAAACTGAATAACGCACCGACCTATCGCCCTCACGGGCGGTTAAGCGACTGTTTCACGGAATCTGAAACAAGCGTCTGGAATATAGACGCCCCGACAACGGCTGCGGCATCGCGGATAAAGGTCACGCACGCTTCGTCAACGTACCGACGCAGGCGGGCTGGTATTATTCAATTTGTTTACCCGTGAGGTAAACCGTACCGAGCCCGCGACAGCTACTAAGTAACTGTTCATGCTTACGAGTCCGACAGGCGGCAACTTTGTGTTGCTGTCTGCCGGACTTTTTTATTTACCTCAAACAAGGTTGCCGCTTCAAGCGGACTCCGAAAGGAGTTCCCATGAAAA
>Ga0153972_1000282_pt1 | contig 15614 bp, 12 predicted proteins | sample TSGA056MetaG_FD_104732 | JGI IMG/M metagenome (GOLD analysis project Ga0153972, IMG submission 104732) | Attine ant fungus gardens microbial communities from Georgia, USA - TSGA056 MetaG | ecosystem: Host-associated > Fungi > Mycelium > Unclassified | place: USA: Georgia, George L Smith State...
AGAAGCCAAAGACGAAAATGAAGAACTTGACAAAGCTGGGCGTATCAAAGGATTTGGCTCACCAAGCGGCAAATACCAGACGAGGTTATTGGTTTACAACACATACATTAGCGGTCAATATAGCATTAACAAAAGAAAGACTGATACACAATGGTTTCTACGATTTAACCAATGCATACCAGTCTGTGCACGTCAACTATTGAAAGCGCCGTGTACCGAACGGTATGCACGGTGCTGTGAGAGGACGGCGGTTAGTCACCGCCTCCTACTCGATCCTATGGATTGACAAAATTACGAAAACAAGTATAATATTATTAACAACATTGTTATTATAGTTGTCAGGAGGTAAAACATGTTTGATGTCAATGAACTGTTGGAATTAGCAATTAAGGAAACTGAAAAATTACTAGATGGTGAAGTTTTTCTTGTGAAAGAGCTTTTCAAAGGATATGAATGGAATCGGATACCTCGTAAGGACAGGTTGCTGCTCGGTACGCTCTTTCTCAATTATGTAAATAAGAATGATGGTTCGATTCAAGTGATTGAGAAAACTAGTTCAGGTCAACAAAAATATAAAGTAAAAGTGAAAATGATGTAATAATTTGTGTTAAATAGTGTTCGGTTATAATATGAAAAACATATATTCAAACAGTAGAAGAAAATGAAAAATGGAGAGGAAGAATACAATTATGTCAACAACAAATGGAAAAAATACAGCAGACATTGGTTTTGAACAGCAAATATGGGTCGCCGCAGACATTTTACGAGGCAATATGGATGCTGCTGAATACAAACATGTAGTACTGGGATTGATTTTTCTCAAATATATCTCAGATAAATTTGAGGAACGATATCAAGAACTCTTAGAAGACGAAGACGATGTAGAGGATAAAGATGCTTATACAGAAAAGAATGTTTTTTTTGTACCGCCCTCTGCCCGATGGAATGTTATTGCAGAAGCTGCTCATACAGCAGAAATCGGTACTGTAATTGATGATGCTATGAGGGCTATTGAAAAAGAAAATAAACGGCTTAAAGATATTTTACCCAAAAATTATGCCCGAGATGAACTGGATAAACGCCGTTTGGGTAATGTGGTTGATTTGTTTACTAATATTCAAATGATTGAGCACGGCACAGATAAAGATATTCTGGGAAGAACCTATGAGTACTGTTTGGCTAAATTTGCCGAGCAAGAAGGTAAACGTGCTGGTGAATTTTACACACCAGCTTGCATTGTGCGTACGCTGGTTGAGGTTCTTAAACCATTTAAAGGACGGGTATATGATCCTTGTTGTGGCAGTGGTGGTATGTTTGTACAGTCAGCGGAATTTGTAAATCACCATTCCGGAAATATTGGAAATCTCTCTATTTACGGACAGGATGCTAATCCGACTACTCGTAAAATGGCTTTAATGAATCTGGCCATTCGTGGTATTGAAGCCGATTTAGGAAAGTTTAATGCTGATACATTTCATAACGATTTGCACCCAACTTTGAAAGCAGATTTTATTATGGCGAACCCGCCGTTTAATTTGTCTGATTGGAATGATGGCAGCTTAAACGAAGATGTGCGTTGGAAGTATGGGTTAGCACCTAATGGTAATGCCAACTTTGCCTGGATGCAACATATGATTCACCATCTTTCACCAAATGGGAAGATTGGTTTAGTGTTAGCAAATGGTTCCTTGTCGAGCCAGTCTGGCGGAGAAGGAGAAATTCGACGCAGAATCATAGAGGATGATTTAATTGAATGTATTGTTTCTATGCCCACACAGCTGTTTTTTACAACAACAATTGCTGTTTCTTTGTGGTTTTTAAACCGGAATAAAAAACAACAGGGCAAAACATTGTTTATAGATGCTCGGAATATGGGTTTTATGGAGAATCGTCGCTTGCGGAAACTAGACACTGAAAAGGATATCAAAAAAATCGCTGACACTTTTAACGCTTTTGAAAATGGTATACATGAGGATGTAGCAGGGTTCTGCGTTGCTGTGACGATAGAAGATATTGCTAAACAGGACTATAATCTAACTCCAGGGCGCTATGTAGGGGTAGCTGAACAAGAGGACGATGGTGAGCCTTTTGAAGAAAAGATGGCGTGGCTGAGTGGGAAACTGTCTGAGATGATGCAGGAAAGTAATGCACTGGATGAGGAAATTCGGAAGCGACTGGGGGCGATTGGGTATGAGATGTGAGTGGAAGGATGTGCGATTAGGAGATATATGCACAAAAATTGGAAGTGGAGCAACACCCAGAGGTGGGAAAGAGGTATATAAAAAAGAAGGAATTTCACTGATTAGAAGTCAGAATGTACTCGATTTTGTTTTCTCGCCTGATGGACTTGTATATATTGATGATGAACAAGCTAGAAAACTAGGAAACGTTATAGTTCAATCTGGTGATGTTTTGATAAATATCACTGGTGATTCGGTTGCAAGAGTTTGTTTGGCACCTAATGAATACCTTCCAGCAAGAGTGAACCAACATGTTGCAATTGTACGGCGAAATCCTAAATTAGCAGAAGAAAGATTTATTTTATATAAACTCCAAGAGCGAAAAGCATATTTGTTATCAATTGCGTCAACTGGAGGAACCAGAAACGCATTGACAAAATCTATGCTAGAAGAGCTATCTTTTCTATGCCCTTCACTCCCCGAGCAAAAAGCCATAGCCGCTACATTATCCTGCTTGGACGACAAAATTGAGCTAAACAATAAAACCAGCGCTAATTTAGTGGCTCAGGCTCAGGCGATTTTTAAAAGCTGGTTCGTAGATTTTGAACCGTTTCAAGCTGGCGAGTTTGTAGACAGCGAGCTAGGGTGGATGCCCAAGGGATGGTATATTAGAAGTTTAGACGATGTATGTGATAAAATAACCGATGGTTCTCATTTTAGTCCCAGACATTCGCTTTTTGGTGAATATCCTATGCTATCAGTAAAGGATATGGACAACTATGGATTTAACTATAAATCATGTAAAAGGATTTCATACGACGATTTCAAAACAATGGAACAAAATGGATGTGTCCCACAGATAAATGATATTTTAGTAGCTAAAGATGGTAGTTATATGAAGCATGTATTTATTGTAAACAATAATCAGCCAGAGGCTATACTATCTTCTATTGCAATTTTCCGAACAAATAAAAGTGTTATTTATCCAGAAATACTTTTATATTTACTCAAGGATCCGACGCATCAAAAAAACATCAAAGATAATTATGTATCGGGATCTGCACTGCCACGTATAGTATTGAAAGATTTCAAAAAATATAAGTTTGCATTGCCTCCTATTCATGTGCAAGACAAATTAATTTTACTGTTTTCAAGCTTTCGTAAACGTATTGAATTAAATCAGAAGCAAAATGAAACTCTTGCTGCCCTCCGCGATACCCTTCTCTTTAAGCTGATGAGTGGAGAAATTGAGGTACCTATAACAAAGGATAAGGAATCATTAAAACATGACTGACGAAAGGAGAGGTACTAATGCTTAAAATCGATGAAAACCAAGTTATTCCAGAAAGTAGTGCCGATATTTCTATGTTGGTAGAATATATGTCTGAATTCTTACATAATGCCAATGTAGTAAACGAGCAGGACGATGAACGGGCGTTGTTTTACCGAGGGCAGTCGGACTGTTCCTTTTCATTAACACCGACCGTTTTTAGAAATAACTTGTTGGAAAAAGAACATAAGTTAATACAGGATTTACTGTTAAATTCTCCAGATGAGTTCAGTAGCATTCCAAATAAACTAGAGCGTTTAATAAAAATGCAACACTATGGCTTACCTACCAGATTATTGGATGTAACGTTAAATCCTTTGGTTGCTCTATTTTTTGCTTGTAATGAAAATCCTGATAAAGACGGAGAGATATTTATATTTTATGATTATATTCAGCATTCAAGTGATGTTATTACCAGATGTATTGTTGAACTAACAGAATATACTGGGGCAAGTGAACGTCAAATGATAGGCTTTTTAAGTGAGAGGGGATTTAATAATCCTGAATTGGGGAAAATTACAACAACTTCTCATGTATTAATTGAAGCACCGAAAAACAACGAACGCATTAAACGGCAACAAGGAGCATTTCTAATTGTTGGTTTCTGCGGAAAAGAAGGGAACAATCCATATCAAAAAGAACATTTCGATCTAAAGCCATTGTTGATTAAAAGCGCAGGGGATGAAGTGGAACGTTCCTTGATTATACCCCAAAAGCATAAGAAACAATTGTTGGTTGAGCTGGAAGCGATTGGAATTAATCATGCATTTCTTTTTCCCGAGTTGGAACATCAAACAAGCTATCTAAAAAGAAAGCATGAGGGGGTGTAAGTAATGTCTTTTACTGAAGCAAACTACGAGAATGCCATACTGGAAGTTTTCCGTGATACCTTAGGTTATGACTATGTGTATGGGCCAGACATTGAACGTGATTACAGTGAGCCTCTTTATTTAGAACAATTACAATCTGCTATGGAACGAATTAATTTAAAGTTACCAGAAGCTGCAGTCATTGAAGCTATACATAAACTACGAAGTCTTGATAGCGGTACATTATTGCAGAAAAACAGGAAATTCACTGATTACTTACAAAACGGTATTTCAGTAAATTACTATGATAAAGGCGAGCAGCAGTCAGCACTTGTGCATCTGGTGGATTATATAAATGTCGCGAAAAACACGTTTATGGTTGCTAATCAGTGGACAATAACTGAAAACAGCGAAAAGCGCCCAGATGTTCTGATATTTCTTAATGGTTTGCCAGTAGTGATATTTGAGCTAAAATCTCCTTCCAGAGAGCAGACGGATGCATCTGAAGCTTACCGACAGTTGCGAAATTATATGCAAGAAATCCCCTCATTGTTTAGCTACAATGCCTTTTGCGTTATGAGTGATCTGGCTATTTCCAAAGCAGGAACAATTACAGCAGGCGAAGACCGCTACATGGAGTGGAAAACCAAAGACGGCAGCTATGAAAACACATTATATGCCCAGTTTGATACCTTTCTTGAAGGGATGTTTGACAAGGTACGGCTATTGGATATCATAAAGAACTTTATTTGCTTTTCTGGTGATGTGAAAATTCTCGGTGCATACCATCAATATTTTGCAGTACGCAAAGCCACGGCATCGACAGCCAAGGCAACAGAAACAGATGGTCGAGGTGGTGTGTTTTGGCATACTCAGGGAAGTGGTAAGTCTTTGTCCATGGTATTCTATGCCCATTTATTACAAGAAGTGCTGAACTCACCTACTATTGTGGTGCTTACTGACCGTAACGATTTAGATAATCAGCTATTTAATCAATTTGCTAAGTGTGCTGAGTTTTTGCGGCAAACACCACAGCAGGCAGAGAGCCGTACTCATTTAAAGGAATTGTTAGCAAGACGTCAAGCCAATGGTATTATTTTTACCACTGCTCAGAAATTTGAAGAAAGTACAGAGTTTTTATCCAAGCGCCGAAATATTATTGTTATGGCAGACGAGGCGCATCGCAGTCAATTTATTGAGGAAAAAGTAGATGCTGCGACTGGTCGAATGAAAAAATCCTTTGGGTTACTCATTCGAGAAAGTTTGCCCAATGCTACTTATATTGGTTTTACAGGAACACCTATTTCCAGTAAGGATCGTTCTACAATTGAAGTGTTTGGAAACTATATTGACATCTATGATATGACTCAGGCGGTGGAGGATGGTGCAACCCGCCCTGTTTATTATGAAAGCCGGGTTATCCATTTGAAATTGGATAAAGATGTTTTGGCGCTTATTGATGCCGAGTATGATATTATGGCACAAAATGCAGAGGAATATGCTATCGAAAAGAGTAAAAAAGAATTAGGACAAATGGAGAGTATTCTTGGTGCAGAAGAAACGATTACAGCATTATGTGAAGATATCGTGAAGCATTACGAAGAAAACCGTCAACATGAGCTAACAGGTAAAGCCATGATTGTAGCCTATTCCCGCAAAATAGCCATGAGTATTTATCAAAAGTTGCTAGAACTTCGTCCTCTCTGGGTCGAAAAAGTAGGTGTAGTGATGACTGAAAATAACAAAGATCCAGAAGAGTGGCGAAGGATTATTGGAAATAAACGCCGTCGCGATGAGCTGGCAACTAGATTTAAAGATAATGATGACCCAATGAAGATTGCCATTGTTGTGGATATGTGGCTGACTGGGTTTGACGTTCCTTCTCTAGCGACCATGTATATATATAAGCCCATGGCAGGACACAATTTAATGCAGGCCATTGCCCGGGTTAATCGTGTTTATAAAGATAAAGAAGGGGGACTGGTGGTAGATTACGTGGGCATAGCTTCTGCATTGAAGCAGGCCATGAATGACTACACTAACCGTGATCAGAAAAATTATGGTGAGCAGGATATTGCAAAAACAGCTTATCCTAAATTTTTGGAAAAGTTAGAAGTTTGCCGGAATTTATTTCACGGTTTTGATTATTCCGATTTTCTGGATGAGTCAGCTTCTGACCTCTCCAGAGCTAAAGCCATCAGTGGTGCAGTAAACTTTATCACTAGTGTGGAAAATGAGGAAAAGAAAGAAACCTATATTAAGGAAGCCATGCTGTTGCGTCAGGCACTATCCCTTTGTCGTTCATTACTCAGCGACGAACAGAGACTGGAGGCAGCTTATTTTGAAGCAATACGGACAGTGATCACTCGTGTAACAGGTGAAAATAAGTCATTGTCGTTGCAGGAAATCAATACCCATATTAATGAGTTACTAAAAGCTAGTATTCAGAGTGAAGGAGTTATTAACCTTTTTTCTGATATAAATACAGAGTTTTCTCTTTTTGATCCAAAGTTTCTGGAAGAAATCTCTAAAATGAAAGAGAAAAACCTGGCTGTAGAGATCCTGAAAAAACTATTAGCGGAGCAAGTAGGGATTTACCGGAGAACAAATCTTGTCAAAAGTGAAAAGTTCTCTGAAAGGCTTTCACGAGCCATGAAGGCATACCTTAATGGAATGTTATCTAATGAAGAGGTCATTGTAGAACTGATGAAGATGGCACAGGATATGGCACATGCGCATACAGAGGGTAAAGCGTTAGGGTTGTCTGTAGAAGAATTGGCATTTTATGATGCATTAACCAGACCAGAAGCGGTTAAGGATTTTTATCAGAATAAAGAACTGGTGGAGTTAGCGCACGAACTGACCGATATGTTACGAAGGAATCGTACCATTGACTGGCAGAAAAAAGATTCTGCCCGGGCAGGGATGCGTCGTATGGTGAAGAAATTACTGAAAAAGTACAAATATCCACCAGATGGACTAGAGGATGCAGTTGCAGTCGTTATTAATCAATGTGAAATGTGGACAGATAATTGAGTAGATAGATAGTATGGGAGAAGTTGCTTCTTTGTCGTAAACCGCTTTATTTTTCAGATAGATTTCAGACTGCTTTATATGCTCATCCAAAACTTTCAGCCGCCGTTCATCCTTTTTGATTTTGACGCTGACATCATCATATTGCCCATACATTTCCGATACCAAAAGATGGGAGGACTATCAAATTAATCAAGGGAAAACACCTGTTGAAGCTAAGGCATATATAAACAGATACGGCAACGAATATTTTCCTATTTCCGTTACACAACATATTCAGTTATTGAATGAAGTTGGATTTGATACTGTAGAAGTTTTATGGGTTTCTTATATGCAGTCAGGTTTTTTTGCAATCAAAAGATAATGTGTCAAAGGCGCGGATTAACCGCGCCCTTGTTTGTTACATCACTATTCTTTTAGTTCCGGCTCAAATCATCCGCTTCTGTGAAAATCTCAATCAAGAGTATTGCCCCCCAGCTTGAAACCGTAAGAAAAAACTTCAGAAGCACTCATGGAAGTTGCTTGACAAAACAGGTTGTCAATTTCCTCAAGCCACTTATAAGCTTCCTCTGTCAACTTTTGTTTCCGGTACTCTTTTTCCTCGCTGATTTTCTTATGTGTCGGGCGGTAATCAGGGTCTTGGGGAATAATCAATTCATCGGGGAAAATCTCCCCATCATACAATGCCTGTAAGTATGCCTCGTCAATCTCAATTCCCGTTTTAACAACTTCGCCCTCGTAATGGCGGCGAATAGTAATACGTTCATCCTTTTCCAGCTTGTGAAGAAGAGCGTCAGCAACCTGTTCACTATTATTTTGCTGTTCGCAAACTTCAATGTATCGTGTGTTGTCTTTCAGCCGGTCAAATATGATGGCAAGCCCGCCGGAAACAAATTCGTGCAAAATTTTACGTTCGCTGTTTGTCATAGATACTCATTCCTTTCAATATTGTTTTCTCACAACCGCTTGAAAGGCTTGTCCGCATATGATAAAAACACGGTTCGCCTTTTGGCGGCTGTGGCTGGGAAGCGGCGGTAACTTTCGATGGTGAACGCCGTTTCCCGTCTTTATTGTCTGCATAATTGGCGGCTTGTGCCGCCATACGATAAAATATCCCCTTTTCCGCTCTGCCGCTCAAATTGCTACAAATAGGCTGGCTGCTATGCTTTTAGTAGTGGTATCAGAACCACCCTTTACAGCATACATCCTATGTTGTTGGTGTAGTAGCAACTGGCTCTCCTTCAATTCCCCAATATGTTTTAATATCTAATGGCATAGATACTCCTTTTTAGTTTACCATTTTTGTAAGTATTAAAATCATTACAACTTTGTTCTACATAATTTTACAATTGTCTCTGTGTGCAGTGAGTTGATGGAATTGATGCTACTTTATAGGTAATATCAACTACAAATCATGGACTACCAAATTTTTCAAGTAACCAACTCTTGTTTTATATACAAGCTTCTTATACCTCTTATTTTTCTAGAAACACGGCATTACAAAAATACGAAACCGAAAAAATAGGAAGCGTATTATCAACAACATTCCACTGAAATTATCCTATACGAATCCGCCGATAGGTATCTAAAAAGGTTATGAATGGGCATACTTCCTTACCCATCAAAACATGGAAGGCGGAAGTCGCACAGCTTACCGCAGAGAAAAACCGTTTGTATCAGGATTTTTACAAGCTGAGGGATGAAGTCCGTGAGGTAGAGATTATCAAGCGGAATATGGAACAGGTGATACGCAGAGATGAGCTGGAGGTAAAAAGGAGCAAGGTGCGCGATATAGAACTGTAATCATATTATCAAAGAAAATCGGTATTATTCGTGCCGCTCTTTGATGATATGTGTCGAATGGGTGCTTTTTTTATTGCATTTCAGATATTGGTATGGTAGAATAATATGGAAATTGATTGGAGCCTCAGGATTTATTTAACTAAGATTGATATAAGTAAGTTTTCTATAGTTATCTTATTTAGCTTACATACAATATAAATACTATTTTGAAAACTCCTATCAGATTGTGGAGGGATTCTTTAATGGCAACAGTAGAAATACAAGACTATTTTGATTCTAAATGCAAAGATATATTGGCTTCTCTTTTAACGGATGACAATATTGAATTATTGTATTTGTTTATATTCGATCAAAGCAAGTATCAAATTGAAATAAGCAATCAGATTTGCGATATTTTCTTAGACTTTGATTCGGACTATTCTGAAAATGAAATCCGTTTATTCTTGAAAGAGTTTTTTAGTAGTGATGATAACATGCGACAGTTCTGTTACGAACTGGGTGATGTTTTAACAACCCAAGTATTTAATTCGGATTATTCGGGAAGTACCACTGAACGACAGTTGATGCAATATATACAAACAGGAATATTTTGGTCGCTTTTTCCTAAAGCTGTAAAGAAGTGTTTAAACCGCAATCTATATACAGCAACAATTAAATCAGATATTGTCAATGGATACCCGCAAGAGGCCATACAAAAATGTGTGTCTGGATTTAATTCTGATGCAAATACATACAAACTTGCTGCCGAACCGGGATTAAATACTCTCCTTCACAAAAGGCATTATGCTAAACGTTTACGAACGCAAAAGAAGAATATCACTAGAGTACGGAAACGCATTAAAAAAGTAGTTTTGTTATATAAATCCAAATATCCCAGAGGAAATGCTTTTAACAATAAGTTAAATGAACTCCCTGATGAGTTTATTAGTATTATACGCAAATTATTTTGTTAAATAGTCGCAGTCGACCTGTAAGGGGGGTATACTATTGAAAGCGATTAATAGTACATTATTGCAAATGTTGTTCTATAGACCATTGCCTCAACAAAGTAAATCTATCAAAGATATTTATTCGTTTTTTAAAACAAGAATGTTTCCGGGAGAGGATAACTTTATCCGATTTTTAGAAGCTGATACGCTTGATGAGCAAATGCGATATGCTATTGAGATATTGAAACGGCTATGTTTCGAATCAAATTTTCCTCCTCCATATAGTGCATTACTTGATGTATTAAACATTGAGAATGCGGAGAAAAATACTGAATATCATAAAAATCAACATATTGCGAGAGATCATTTTCTGCATGTGGTCTATCTCTATATGTTGGGTATTTACCTTTTCTTTTATGATAAACTTTTTTTTGAAAAAATAACGGATGTTTATAAATATAAAAGAAACAGTCATGATTATGAAAACAAAGAGTATGATAGCATAAAAGATTTTATTAGCGCTTGGAAATACTTTAGCCTTTATCATGATATTGGTTATAGTGTTGAGAAATTAAGTAATGCTAATAATTCTATTGACACTGATAAGATTAAGAACTTCATGTATTCTTTCAAGAAAGAAAATATTCACAAAGAACTGGTTACATCATCAACAATTAAGGCTCTTTCTCACCTAGTTGTACTAAAACAAATGATCAATAATTCACATACTTTATTTGATAAAAATAATATTTTATATGATAGGCTTAATAAGTGTAATGTAACCAGCTATCACTCAAATGGCATCGAACGGAATAATTGTATCTTTAAGGATGTCATTGAGTGTTACAAAAATAATAGTTGGCTATTAATTGATAAAATATATTCCAATAGTTGCTTAAAATTAGTGCTATCGGTTTTAAAAAGAATTGATTTCATTATATTGGCTTTCTATAAGAATAATGGACAACAAGCTTTCTGCATCACACCAAATGAAGACGGTTCGCATTCTGTGCACTTGTTTGAAGGATGCAGAAAATCATCGATTATTAATGAAATTATCAGAACACCTGAAATTGTTTTTTATGACGATTATAGGAATCATACATTTAGTTTTCAATACTATTTAAATCAAAGTGCAGAAAAGGGGCTACTGTCTTCTGAAACTAATTATTCATTGGAATTAGATAAGGTTGTTACTGCATTACCAACTATATTTAATACAGAGTATGTAAGGATTAATAGTGAACATGATTTGCGTAATTATTATTATAATGTATACGATTATTTTAATATGTACATCTCTTCGACTGAGAATAATTCAGATGTTTATACATTTATTGATGAACAAAAAGATAGAGAGTTAGATTCAACGCAAATATATAACAAGTCGATGGAACTAGTTTTTTCTAATGAAACCAAAGACAAAGTATATAATTCTTTTTTTAAAAAACTTTCTGAAAATACTCAATCAACAATTGATCATAGAAAGATACACGTGAACGGCGATTTAGATATAACTGCGTATGTTAGAGAATATGTAAATATTATTTCTTTCGAACTTGAAAAGTTCATTATCTCCAAGGGCTCCAATACTAAGTTTCAGAATTTTAAAAAAAGATTCATTAATGAAACTGCTGATGAAATAAATTCCAATCTGGAGTTTAGGATTTCCATCCTAACACTTTATTGCAAGTTATTAAAAAGTAGCATAGATCTGTTTTCTCATCGCAGCTCTGAGCTTTATTATGACTACAATACTAACATCCTACAATTTGAGATGGGAAATTTTGAAAATATTATTTGTAATAAATTTAAAAATGCGTTTTGTAAGATTGACAATAATATTACTGGCGAGAAAGAAATTGTCAACAGCTATAATGTTCCATTTGATAATAAGTATGATCACGGCATAGTATCAAGCTACCTTTATGCTTTTGTATCTGATACGTTTAATGAAACAATCATTAATAGTAGTTCAGAACAGAAAGAACTATTAGCAGTAATGCTTAATTTCTCATTTGACAATGAAGAAATGCAGAAACGGAATGTTAATAACTATCACCATATACAAGAAGATGTGTTTTATGCCTTGTTCATTCATAATATTTCTCCAAAGTGTTTTAAGGAAAAATATAGAAAATACCGAACCAATATTAATGATCCTTTCTCTTATCTTGGTATGTTGTCCGATGCGCTACAACAATGGAATCGTCCGCATACGATTCACCCAAGCGTTTTTGATATTGCGCCAAATATCGACTCAAGCAATGAATATGATATTAAAATTGAAGATGATTATATTGTTGTGTATGAGGCTAACAATAAAGATATTCAGGGAAAATTGGCACAAAACCTTGGTTCGTTTTCACAATATTTGGAAAGCCCTGATGCTTTTGTGAAATGTGGATATTCAAAAATGAAACCATAAAATTTTGAAGCTATTGAATTATTGTGTTCGTTCTTGTTGGACTTATTTCTTTATCACATTGAAGTCTAATTATTTGCTTAGGTCAATGGGCTATTAATTTTGGATTTTTACGAATCCCAAATTAGTAGCTTTATTTTTTTGCCTAAAAAATCATAAAATCCCTTGACAATCGCCGTTCTGGGATATGGGGGAGAAGTATATCTTAAAGCTGGTAAAAGCAGATAATAATGCACAGAATAATGTAAAGTTGTCCGCAGCATTGCGTGCAGAGGGGTTCCTGTGCCACATATTCTGATGCTAAAGGATGGAGGAGATTATGCAGTGGTGCAGGATGGATTATCTGTTGATGGAAAAACTTAGTGGTAGTCATATAGCTGGCATATAAAGACCAAGAAATAGAGTTTCTAAAAGAATTGTATCTTTAGACCGGGAGGAAACCAAATGATGAATATTTCTGCTAATGCCAAATATAAGATAATCTAGGAAATGACAGAACGAGATGATAACTTATTGGATATAACCTGGCTATGCGAAGCTGCTGGGGTTTCCCGCTCCGGATACTATCATTATCTTGCAACTGAAGACGTCAGGTCGCAACATGAGAAACTGGATCATCAGAGCTTTTTGATAATTCTGGAAGCTTATCAATTTAGAGGATACAATAAAGGTGCACGGGGAATTTTATATGCGGCTGCTCCATATGAAACTTCCTATTGTTCAAAAAGAGAGCGAAAGATGATTTTAAGAAGTGGACTGAGGATTCTAGTATTAGTCAGTCAGATTTTAATAGAAAAATAGTAAGGCTTTTGCATGAAGTGAAATTAGAGAAACCTGCTTTTAGGGATGAAATTCTCAAAAAAGATATATTGGACTGCTTCTTTGTGTTATCAGAAAAAAGGAATGATCGGATAATAAAGCAAGATGGAGCTTTTACAATTTGTGGTCTTATTGAGGATAAGAAGAACCCTATTAACCAATATCGTTATCCAGAGAACCGTAAGATTCAAATATTTATTATTGAGGCAAAAAGGAAAAGGATATGATATAATGAAAGTGCTAAATTAATTTTCAATTAATAAGGCTTGTCTATTTCCGGAAATATCAGACGTTACAGAATTTATTAAAGGAAAATATTGAAGATAAAGAAAAGACTGTTATAAAAATGCTAGAGAAAAATTCATAGGGGGTGAGACGTATTGTGGAAATGGATGTGAGTATGTTTCGACAATTGATATTAAGTGATACTTATCAATTTGAAGATATAAATGATGAACTACAAATATTTGATAGACAGGACTGTAAATTTTTCTATGATGAATCAAATAATATTCGCAAATTATGGCTAGATGAACACGATTTTAATGCGCCAATTGATCGTGACTTTATTTTAGGTGGTGTAATGCATTTTGGTAGAGAGTGCAAGGCAGATGTTAATGAATTAAAGAATAAACTTCGTTTGCAAAAATCAGTGAAGGAAATGAAATTCAAACATATTAGTAAAAGCAAAGATTTTTTGGGTTGTTTGTCTGAACCCAAAGTCATAATGTTTTTACAATGGCTTTATGAAAGCGATTTGTACATTCATTACGCAAATGTAAACAATTTGTATTGGGCGATTATTGACATTGTGGAATCTATAGATGAGTGTGCGTATCTACTATTTACTTTTCAAATGAAGAATGAACTGTATAAAATTGCTCGTGCAAATTATTCAGAGTTTTATCAACTCCTAGTTATGTGTAAATATCCTAATGTTACTGGTGACGATATCAAAAATCTTTATCGTGGAGTAATCGACTTGATTGATCGTGTTCCAGATGAATTATCTTTTGAATTGGAAGTTTTGAGGCAAGGGATGAAAGCTGCCAGAAGACAAAATGAATTAACCTTTTTGCAAGGAAATGAATCTAAAACTGTCCTTGATAGTTATTTTCCAATGTACTTGCGTCCAATTGGAGTGTTCGCATCGTCACAGCACATTTTTGATAACGAATATCTAATTGAAGGTCAATTTAAAAAGTATGATTTATTCAATAACGGGAAGAAAATCAACAGCTTCGAATTTGTTAATTCCAAAGATAACAATTTAATACAGGTGTCAGATTGTGTGGTCGGACTTTTGGGGAAATATTATACTTATATAAATGGAATAGATATGGATGAAGCACATCAGATGTTCGAGACAATTGACTCTGAACAGAAAAGAACCTTAGAATTATATGCAAATCTTATATTTAAGTCCGAAAATCTAACTAAGGTTCTTTTTAATTCAACAGAAAGTATTGAAGAACATGATATCGGCTCATATATACTAAATAATGCAAAATCAAAAAACTAATAGGAGTTAAAATGGATAAATTTAAAAAGAGGGATTTCTCGAAAGACGAATGTCAAGTAATAATGCAATTCTGGGAACGTGATGAACGTGAGTAAGTGCTTCAAAGGTTCTTTCCACAGCTAGTTGATTTGATAAATAACACCTTGTTATTACTAGAATGATTTCAGTTAAATAAAAGACTATTGTTTTCTTGGAATTTATCATTTCAACTAAGACTGGAAAGAACCGCTTCAAAAGATGGCATCATGTACAAGATTACATTTTTATGCTAATCTGAGGATATCATTTTTTGAAGCATTTCTTATGTGTGTTTTGCAAATAACACTTCTCTGGCTGACTGACCAAGGAAGATATCTGTTCAGTATTTCTGGATTCTGCAGGTAGTCATGTAAGTGATTTGTTAGAACTTGTTGTGAAATAATTATGGTTAGAAAAATTCAGTTTGTTACGGAGAGTATAGATAAAAAAGGTATATCTATTCAATCAACTCACCAACACAAATACGTCCTCAGTGCCTTGGGGGTCCAGAAAAAAGGTACATCTATTCTATCAACTCACCAATACCCCAAATGAGTGACATCTATTCTGTCCACTCACCCCTAAAATTTTCAGAGGGCAGACATCAATTCAATCAACTCACCGCATGTTGAAACAATCATATCGCTGGCTCGCAACGACCGCTAAATCAAAGGTTTTCGGGATTTTGAGAGGGATATGTAGGTGTGATTTTATGTTTGGTTCCTACCCCACCCCAAAATGTACGA
>Ga0153972_1000286_pt1 | contig 15548 bp, 22 predicted proteins | sample TSGA056MetaG_FD_104732 | JGI IMG/M metagenome (GOLD analysis project Ga0153972, IMG submission 104732) | Attine ant fungus gardens microbial communities from Georgia, USA - TSGA056 MetaG | ecosystem: Host-associated > Fungi > Mycelium > Unclassified | place: USA: Georgia, George L Smith State...
AGGAGACACAAAAAAATAAGCTGTTACACAATAACTTTGTGTAAATCAAAACACCCTCTAAAGCCTATGAATACTGGCTTAGAAGGTGTTTTGAAACATATGTTCTGCAAAACTTAGGATATTATACTGCGGCTTTAAAAATATTGCAACCGATTTGGACGGATTTATAGATTTTTAGTGTTCTTCCATCTGTTTTTTAATTTTCTCAGCCGCACCTTCAATAAAGTTTTCAGGAGTATGCGGCTTACCACCATAGATGTTTTCGAGCCGTTCCCTAGCAAGTTCATCATGACATGCGTTTTGATCGGCATAATCCAATGCTTCTTCTATAGCTGTTCTTACCTCTTTAACCGTAGTGTTGTTCTTGCGTGCTACTTTTCGTAGGACATCTCTGTTCATGTAAATCATCCTCCATTTTATAAAATCCCTGTATTTGAGTGATATAATTCAATATTAGACTTTAATATAGGGATTGTCAAGTGCAAAAACCTCCAATATAGGGAGCATTAATAGTAAATTAGTCTTAAAATAGGGATTGAGGAGGTGAAGCCAGGTGGATTATGTAAAATACATTGCGGAACGAATCCAACAACTACGTGTACAAAGAGGTGTTTCTTCATATATCATGAGTTATGAGATCGAACGGGGAAAGAATTACATGAAGAATATTGAAAGCGGTCTGTCCAACCCTTCGTGGCCCATGTTCTTCTGTATATGTGAGTATCTCGAAGTAACACCAAAAGAGTTTTTCGATATAGAAGATGCTTCTCCGAGGGAAACAAGAGATTTTATAACTGTTTTTGGGGATTTATCTGAAGAAAACCGGCAGATTGTATTAAACCTTGTAAAGAAGCTGAAAGAGGGACAGTAAAACGAGTTCGAATTTGGTATATCCGAGAAAAATAGAAAAATAGATTTATTCAGCATCTTGCATTTAATCGGAAAATCAATTATAATCTTATTGTACAGTATCTTTGTTTGGTTCGACCAACCACAGTTATCAGTGTATTCACAGCGTCCAGAGACATTGCGTTTTTGGGCGTTTTTTTGCGTTTCATTCGGCTTCTGAATCAGAGGCACAGAACCTAAGATTCAGGACTGGTATATGATTTGCTGTCACCAAATCAAAAAAGTAAATAGAGTTTCCCACTCATAAGGCGTCCAGAGGTTTTTTTAACTTTTGGACGCCTTTTTTTGTTTTTTGGGAAACTATCAAATTATCCGGTAACAACGTGCAGAATCCAATTATTACGATATCTGTGCGTTTTTATATAGATCAGCTCCTGTCTTTCAGGGGCTTTCCCTATGTCCCGGGTTTCTATGCCCGTTTATATAGACAAAACATGATCAGAAAGAAAGGAGAATTATCAGTTTTATGAGCCACTTTACAGTAGCGGTATTCACAGAAGATGAGGAGCAGGATCTTGATGAACTCATGGAACCGTTTAGCGAGAATTTGGAAGTTGAACAGTATGTGAGTATGACATGGGATGACCTGGTCCGTGAAGAGCGTAGAAGGATGCAGACTGTTTTTGAGAATCAGTATGCGGAATGGCAAAAGGATCCGGCTGCTTATGAGAAGGGTAGTAATCCTGAACATATTGAGTACGTTAAAAACATCCCCGAGCTTCTGAAACGAACCGATGAAGAAATCTACAAGGACGAAATCAGCTATTATGACGAAGACCAAATTGATGAGAATGGCAGCGTGCTATCCACCTATAATCCCGACAGTAAATGGGATTGGTATGAGGTAGGCGGCCGCTGGCAAGGGATGTTGATCCTCAAGCCTGGTAAAACAGGTGAGCGTGGCAGTCCGGGACTTATGACCAAGATGTCTGAAAACTATGATTCTGCGTTTGCCCCTGATGTAGATTTCCACATGATGAGAAAACAGCGCATCCAGGAACTATCGCCATACCAGAAGGCCATGACAGAAGGTTTTTATAAAGAGGATTACATGCGCAAGCGATTCCCCACTAACGAGGAATATGTGCAACGCCAAAGTACGTTCTCTACTTACGCTGTCCTTATGCCTGATGGCGAATGGCTCTCATCTGGTGAAATGGGATGGTTCGGAATATCTTCAGAATCAACCGGCGAAGAGCGAGATTGGGAGGATAACTACTATGATCGCTTTATAAAACCGGCAATAACCAATGGATGGTATTTAACCATCGTTGATTGCCACATTTGATAGGAGGAATTCAAAATGGGTTATTGTGCATCTATGAGTAAAAGCTCTTTCCATGTGAGAACAGAATGCACAGGAAAGGTTATCCAAAAACTTGAAAAATATGGCTACACAGCTGAACTGGATGATGACGGCGATATCATCCGCTTGGATTTTAATGGAGATAAAATCGCTTATGATGAAGATACCATGTTCCAAGCTATCGCCCCATATGTTGAGGATGGCAGTTTCATCGAAATGACCGGCGAAGACGGCGATCGATGGCGCTGGGTTTTCAAGAACGGTAAATGCAAGGAGGTCAGGGCAAAAGTTACGTGGTCTGACGAATAGAGGTTGTATAAAACACAATGAACGTTGCGCTTTGCGGCGTTTTCAATTTTAAAAAAGGAGTAAATGTACATTATGGATATTAAGCAAGAACTCTATGAGACTGTTATGAAGCTCTTCAGAGCAAATGCGATTAAGAATCAGAATGACTTAGATAAGCTTACTGAAGACTGCTCTGATTTCGCATACGACCTTATGTTTGCTGTTATGGCTGTAATTCATGAAGAGCTAACTTAAAAGAATAACAAACGTAGTACGGATCGTACTGTACTGCAGAAGGAGAAACCCCATAAAAAACTACAAAGAATGCTCGGACGCCGAGTTTGCAAAGGCAATGGACAAGATGCATAGAGTTAAAATTGGCAGCATAAAACCGGAGGTTCTGTCTACCGACCAGCTCTACATCATGTACACAAAAATGAGAGCCGACAGCCAGCACCTTTCTAGTGTTGGGAGCAGCTATGCTATGGGTTTACGAAGCGCCACTCAGAAGATAGTGGATACCCTGGCGGTTGAGCTGATCCGCAGAAAAATCATACCCGGCTGAGTCTGGGAGAAAGGAATTTATAATGGCGAACTATTACGCAACAACCAGAACTAATTATTTCTCCGTAAAGGATGAAAATGCATTCCGTGAACTGATGCAATCCGTCAGTGCTGAAGATGAGGTGCATGTTTTTGAGCAACCCCAGCCTGATGGCAGTAAAAAGTACGGATTTGGATGCTATGGAAGCATCTATGGGATTCCGGTTGAACCTGATAGGAATGACCTTGACGGTGGCATGGATCGTTTTCTGGATGCTCTTCAGAACCTTGTATACGAAGACGATGCGATCATTATAACCGAGGCCGGTAACGAAAAGCTTCGGTATGTGATTGGTTTTAGCACCGTTATTACCAGCAAAGAGATTCAGGGCGTCAGTATTCCCGATATAGCGTTGCACCTGGCTCGGAAGTTATTGGGAAATAAAAATTACCAGACTCAGATGGATTATTGAGATGGGAATTAAGGTGCTGGCATTCAGTCGACAGCCTTAGCAATGATGAGTTGCGAAAACATCCTGTCGGCCAAAACCCATCCACTGGTTCTATTTATGGAATGCTTCCGCTACAAAGGTAAGAACGCTTGGAACGGCTTCTAACCTACAACCTTATAAAAAGCCTGCGGGCACAAGTAAGACGCTGATTTTTACAGCGTTATTTTTATGTAAAAAAGGAGAATCAACATGGGACAATATTATAAACCTACAATTATTTATCAGGACGGCAGCATCGCTTCGCTCTATAGTCATGCTTATGATAGCGGCCTGAAGCTGATGGAGCATTCCTGGATTGGCAATGATTTTGTCAATGCGGTTTATTCGAGGATACTGAACAAACCGCGCCGGATTGCCTGGATCGGCGATTATTCGGCTGATGACTACGAGACATGCGGTGAGGCTTACACAAAACACTTTGGTCTGGAAGATTTTATGAGTTGCTACAGCCATGCATGGGATGATGAAGATGAAAATGAAAATGAAAATATCCCCCCATCAAAGTACACTCAGGAGGATTTGAATCTTATTAACCATGAAACCAAAGAAATGTATTTGGTTAATCATGACCTGAAGGAATATCTGGATCTGGGCGGCTATATCGAAAGATGCACTATTAAAGAAGGAAACTGGAAAGGGTATTGTGTCAATCCGCTTCCTTTGCTCACAGCTTGCGGCAATGGCCGCGGCGGAGGTGACTTCCACTGTAATGATACCAACATTGGCCATGAACATGTTGGAATATGGGCTTTTGATGAACTGGAACTGACAAACACTATCCCAGACTCATATCACGAATGCGCTTATATCTTCGTGGAAGGCAATTGACTCAATAAGCGAGTAAAACATAAACATAGCCTTTGCGGCAAGAGGGACGCTGAGCATATCGGCGTCCCCTTTTCTATTTTAGGAGGTCAATAGTAAAATGCCCTCATCATAAATCTGATGGGGCATTCGTCTGTCAAAGAAGCATATGTTATTATTGAGGAGGAGTATAAAATGCTTCTCCTCTTTTTGCGATCCGCATAGAAATAAAGCCACCCAGGATGGCCATAGGCAACGCGGCCAGCAAATATAAGTATGTAAGCTTGATTGGCCAATCAAGTGCACTGCATACGGCAGTCCCTATGAATAAACCGAGCAACTCAAACAGGAACCATAAAGCCACCGTATATACTTTTGCGGTACTGGGTCTGCGGCCGCGGGCAACAGCATAATTTGCGTTTGATTGGGTAAGTCTTAATAAAATAATTAATTCTACCATAGTATCATCCTTCCCATAGATTCATACCCTATATCTATCCGATTTTTCAAAATGCTTTTCAAGATATGTTTATACGCATTATAACTCTATTCATTACCATTGGCATCCGGTTGAGACTCCTCAAAATAATTAACATCCAAAAAGATTTCAAACCGAGCTATACAGAATGATATTTCTGTATAATTCAGTGCCGAAATATGATATAATAGGGGTGTCGAGTTATACAAAAATGCAAGCCTCTGCCACGTATTTGTACTATACAGAAATGCAGGAGGTAATCTTATGAGTAACACGGTGCCGGCAGATAAAAACCTGCTGGAAAAATTCAAGTCCTATATGGACGACCAAAGCATGAGCGTCGAGACCATCAAGTCATACTTTGGCAATGTGAGCAGATATTTTAAATGGTGCAAGGAGTCTTTCGGCCTGCCACCCGAAAACCTATACCGGACGAATGTCAAGGATTTTAAATCTTATCTGCAAAACATAGTCCTTCAACCATCAATTACTATCTAAGTGCATTGTCAAAATTTAACGAGTTCCTTATTGAGGGTGGATACCAGTCTGACCATGTGATTAACAAGAATGATTATATCACGATCCAAACCCCTATAACAAATCCATGGGATGGAGAAGTAAAGGAAGTAAAGGCATTCCTGCAGAGAGTGCTGTCAAGCAAAGGCCCATTTTGTATCAGGGATTATGCTCTCTTTGCCATTATTGCCTATGCAGGCACACGGAATTCTGAAACAGTGGGTCTCCTGAATAAGGACGTTGACCTTGTAGGAAGGGAGATCCTGATTCGTGATGGTAAAGGGGATAAAGCCCGGGTCGCTATCATCAACGACAAGATTATCAACGCTGTAGAGGCGTATCGCAAGCTCCGTCCTGAAGCGGAGTGTCCTTATCTTTTTCTCAGCCGACATGGTGAGAAGTTAACTCGTGGTCGGATTAACCAAATATGCAACCAGTATTCGGATTTTATTACGCCTCACAAACTGAGACACTTCTGGTGCTCGCAGTCACAAGAGGTGGCTGGTTACACAATAGCTGAAACCGCTGCCCAAGCCGGCCATAAAGATACGAGGACTACACTGAGGTATACGCATCCCAGCAAAGCCAAACTGAAAGAAAAAGCGAATTTACTATAGCAAAATGAGGGAGCCTGTCCGGAGAGGATGACTCCCTCATCGTAAAGGATACTTTGTTCTTTTGCTTGACGGAATCCCTGCTTCTTGATTTTGCCCCATCACTTTATTTAGTTTTTCAATGATTGTTTTCTGCCAGGTATCCATGGACTGGTTGATCAGCATATCAATAGTTAAGTTGCGTAGATAACACTCTATGATGTCTTGCAGGAAACTATATCCATCATGCAAAACACATGGTGTTTCTTCGCAATGGTTTTCCTGGGTTAGACAGCGTAAAATGGTGACCGTTCCCTCCATGAGTATGATGATATCATATAAAGAGATCATGTTGAGCGGCTTGATAAGGGAATATCCTCCGTCCGGGCCAAATCCCACTCTAATATATCCTTGGTCTTTTAACCTTCTCACAATACTCAATAAATAGCGTTGGGATATTCTCATGGTATTTGCTATCTCGGAAGAAGACACCATTCGGTTTTCTCGTCCAAGGCAAATCAATATTCGCAAAGCATAATCTGTAGTTCTGTTTATCTGCATTAAGTCCAATCTCCGTCTTTGTTTTAATTTGGCAATATATATACCGAGCGCCATCTACAACAATCCGTCAACATCACAGTTTGCTGACTAAGATAAAAGGCTTGCAATCGTGATATTCTTCAGGCTTTGTTCCAGAGTGCTTTTTACATGTTTATATGCAATATTGAGAGCAATAAATTCCTGATAACCTTCTATCTCTGGTGTTGGACGTTGCCGGGATTGTGTTTCCCCCTCCATGATAATAATAATATCATAAAGACTGATCTGCCCCGCTGGTTTAATTAAAGAATAACCGCCGGTTGGGCCGTTGGTTGCGTTGATCAAGCCTGCATCTCGGAGCTTGGAGCCGATATGCAGCAAATAGCGAGGTGAGACCCGAATAACTTTTGAAAGCTTGCTGGAAGACACGACTTGTTCATTTTTCGCCAGATATAAAATGATCCGGATTGCATAATCGGTTGATATATTGAGCTGCATATGCCATATCCTCCTTCACTTCATAATCCTGCATGCGTTCATTCCCGCCGACAATTACAATACTCATTTAAGCGTCAAATACAATGCGGTGAGTGGGTATATGCTTTTGCAGGTATGCTCACGCAGTGCAGACGGCTCATTCAAATTTTCGTTACAGAAGCTCTCATACAAAGCATTTGTCTCCTCAAGCAACAATTCTGTCAATTCTGCGCCGAAATGTTCTGTGGCTTTCTTGCGCCATCCTGCCGCATGCCGCGTTTTTTCAACACTGAATCTCATACGCCCTTGTTTGCGCCAATCAGATGTTTTTTCATAATTCGACTTGCAATCAGGGCTCCGATAAACGAAGCAACGATAATCCCAACCACTAAGAGAACACACACCCATGAGTGCAGCATGTCAGCAGCTTCGACGACATGTATGTTCATTTCGCCTGATTGAACCAAAGCATCTGCGTCACGGAAGAAGGAATCTGCAGCAATTACATACGGGTAGAAGGTTCCGCCGATTGCAGCAAGCAGCTCAATGATCACATAGCTGAAAGTAAGCCCCCTGAGGTTGCCATATCCAGCCTTGGCTATAATCAGTTCAGCAATCAATCCCGCCAGAATATAGCAGATGATGTACGGAAGATAGCCTCCGAGAATGCCTCTGATCACACAGTAGATCAGCATTGCACCACGCTTTTTTACCTTTACCCCAATTGTGAAGAATGCAACGCCTTCGACAAGGCCATAAATCACCGGCATAAGTAAAACGGTAATCGGGTTAAGATAGAGCAGCGAACTCGCAAAGAATATTACGACGTTGATTAGGGCCAGCAATGTGACCGTTATAATGTCCTTGATTTTGAGCCTTTGAGTTTCCATGATTGATACTCCTTTCAAACAACAAATATTCCGCCGAGACTGAGTACGACGAGCAATAAAATAAACAAAAAATCTGCTCCTTTCATGTGGAGTCTGACATGTGACTGTCGTCGGCACGTAAGGTCTATCCCACGCACTTCGGCAGAAGCAGACAGTGCTTCAGCAATCCGGGTAGTCCGAAAAACCATCGGAACCATTACCATCTCGAAATATTCAGGCAAGCGCTTTATCCGCTGCCAAATATTCACAGGATTGCCTCGCGTCTTTATTGACTGAAACGCAAGGCCCACATCGTTTTTTAGCACTGGAAAAAAACGGAGCACCACCGCACAAATCATAATCACCCGTTCGGGTATATGCATCCGGCGCAATGCTGCAGTTATCCTTGACGAATCACCTCCCTCAGCAAGTATTGCGGCAACAGTCCAAAGCAACAGCAGCTTTGGAAAAAAAAGCGCTGCGAACGAAGTCAAGGCGCCTGGAATGGCGAAGTGAAGCAAATGAAGCGCTGCGAATGTCACTCCCGACACAGCAGCAACCTTATACCGCCGCTCGTATATACAGACCACCAATGTCGCAAGAAACGCACCGGCAACAACATAAATTAGCGATCCGCCTGAAACAGCTACTGCAGCAATAAGATACAGCAGCTTTACACGTGGGTCGCACAGATATTCATCGTTCTGTTTTGCGTGTTCACGGCAATTGTCTGACAATCTGATATGGGTTTGCATAAAATCAAAAAGGCCGCTGAACTCTCCATCCAGAAGATCGAACTCACGCTCAATAATCCCCTTTGATATATACAAAGCCCTGGTACACGACTGTGATATCAGCTCCATGTCATGTGTAATGATAAATACAATCTTACGTTTTCGCATTTCTGCAATAAGTTCTACACAGCATTGAAGACTGTTTTTATCAAGCCCAGCCGTTGGCTCATCGAGTATGACAACCGGTTTGTCGGATAAATAAGCGAGCAGCAACACAAGCTTTTGCATCTGGCCGCCTGAAAGTGAAAAAGGATGGCGTTCACGCAGCTCCCACAATCCGAGTTTTACAAGAAGCACTTCCATCGTTTCACGCAGTTTAGGCGTAACGGACTTCCCATACTCAAGCTCATGCATAACTGTATTTGTGAAAAATTGGAATTCCGCTTCCTGCATAATAAAGATGCATTTTCCCGTCAACTTACGCTGCGAAAGTCTGTTTCCACAAAAATATATGTCGCCGCTCCCCGGCTTAACAAGTCCGGCCATCAGCTTACCAAGTGTGGTTTTACCGCTGCCGTTCGAGCCAATAAGGCCGATCGCATCGCCGGTCGATACGTTTAAAGAAATATTCTGGAGAATATTGTCGCCATGCTTATAACGGAATTTGACTCCGAGCAATTCAAATCGGTTATGTATGTCCGGCTCCACCGTCCCGCAGGTGTACGCAAGCCCCGACAAGTCGGTGGTTCGCAGTGACAGGGCGGCAAGCTCCTGATCCGACAGCGACAGCAGTTGCTTGGCAGAAAAACGAGCTCTTACCTCTCCGTGTTCCATTAAGAGATATTCATCTGCGATGTTGCGCAGATAATAAAGCCGATGCTCATTAATAATCAGTGTATGCCCTCGTTCTTTAAGCGTTTCGAGTAACTTTTTCAGATATTCGATTGATGCAGAGTCGAGGTTCGCGGTTGGTTCGTCAAGAAGAATAACTGGTACTTCAAGCGCCCAGGCAGATAGGATTGCCACTAGCTGCCTTTCACCGCTTGACAATTCAAACACGTTTCGGCCCTTCAGTTTTTCAAGCCCCGACTCGCGATAAACAAAATCTACACGCTCAACTATTTTTTCATGCGTGAATCCGTGATTTTCCAAACCGAACGCAACCTCAGAGCTGCTGTCTGTTGTAAAAAATTGGCTGCGGGGATCTTGGAACACTGAAGCTACCAACTCTCCCGCCTCGCCAATAGAGAGCGTCGAAACGTCCTTGTGATCCACATAACAAAATCCGGTCAATTTTCCCTCATAAAACAGAGGTATCAATCGATTGATGCAACGCAGCAGTGTAGATTTTCCGCAGCCACTCCCACCGCACAGCACAAGGCAGCGACCTCGTCCGACATTGCACACAACATCAGTCAGCGCCGCCTCTTCCATACCATCATAAGTGAAATCAAGCTTAAACTCGATCTCATTTCCACCGGCAATAACATCGAGAGCATAGGTCTGATGCTCCTCAAAGCAAATGGACAGCGGTTTCATCGCTTCCATCCTGTTGTATCGTTTTGCCAGGCTTTTTGCTTCAAACATGGGCAAGGTACCTCTCTTTCAGTAGTTCTTTTGTGTAATCGGTTTTCGGCGTGGAAAGTACTTCTTTTGCAGAGCCGCTTTCAATAAGTACCCCATCCTTCATGACCAACACACGGTCGGCTATTCTGCTTGCAGCGTGAAGGTCATGCGTCACAAACAGCACGCCGATGCCCATTGATTTCACCCGCAGCATTTCGTCAAGTACCGTATCCGCGCATGATATGGTCGGCGGGGCGGTTGTTTTTTTAGCAGAGAGAACGCTGAGCGGTATGCACGATAGTAAAATCCATAAAAGGGACAGCCTGACGAGCGTCAACGTGACCGGCAGCTTTTTTGCGATATCCATCGTGACGGTGTTTTGGGTCAGAGTGGATTTGCAAGATCGCCGCGCAACGCTCCTGAAAGCCAGCGGAAATATTGTTTATGTATCGGCTGACCGGTTCCCATTTCGCGCCGCGCTTCAGCAATTTGTTCCTGTGTTGGATTTATGATCGAGCGACGCAGGTACGCTTCCGCCGGGTCAACAGGCGAAAGGCTCTGCAACAAAAACGTAAGCAGCGTTATGCCCCAGAGAACTAGTCTTATCGTATGTGTACTCTTCAATAAGCTTAAAGTCCTTGACAGTTATTTTTTTATAATATTGCAGCACAGCCTTGTTTGAATAAAATTCCTCATCGAATGTCATATTTTTTCGCAGGAATCCTTCAAACTCCTCTAAATCCAAGTCACTCACAAGCTTGCCCTGATATCGGAGCGGCAAGGAGATTGATGGTGCAGGAGATGAAGCCACATAAAACGCCACAGGCGCAATTTGATACTTTTCCGTTAAGTAGAGTGAAAGCTCATAGCCGATTAGTGCTCCACCACAATGGCCCCAAAATGCAAACTCCTTCTCCGAGAGTAGATCAATGCAGCCATCACCAATTTGTCGGGCTAATGCTAACACCGTATCCGGCATTGGCTCTCGCAATCTCTTTTCACGCATAGGGTATTGGATTGGATAGATATCAATCCTATCACTAATACAGTCTTTCCAATTTGCATATGATGCTCCCGTCCCCCCAGAGCACGGGAGACAAAATAGGCTTACATCCGAATATTTGCTCTCACGCTCATGACAAATCCATTTGTTATCCATTACAATTCCCTCTTTATTCGTTATTCTTAAGTGCAACACTCATATCAGTTCGAACAATTTTTCTGATGTTGGCAATAGAAGCTAAAAGGTAAGCAACAATCCCGACTGCAAAAATGATATAGAAACTACTTGAATCTACTACAAAGTCCAAGTAGCCGCTTATTGTTCTAGTCATTGCGGGCCAAAACACATCCATAAGCCTCACCTGTAGTGGCATGCATATGATAATGAACAATACCACTAAAATTGTATTCAGTGACATATACATGCTCACTATTTTGCGTTTTCCATACCCATATATCCTTAGCATTGAAATACCGACCTCATTTCGTCCGATAACGATATTCATCATCAAATACATGATAATAATGTAAACAAGGACAGATACCACAATGAACATATATATCATGGAGGCCATTGTTCTTGTCAACACGTCGCCGGCTTGTATGCGCGTTTCGGTTGTAACTAATGAAGAAACACTACTTGAATCTATGTCCAGTTCGGTATCTGAGAGGTAGGCATTAAAGTATTCTGTTGAGCGATCAAGCCCTTCATTTAGTTGATCTTGCGCAATAAATACTGCCAGCTCTGAAGCAAAATCCCAATATCCACTGATTTGATAATCAAGCACATTTTTTGTGCCAATCGTCTCAAATGAGACCGTATCACCTATGAGCAAATTCATCTTTTTCTGTAAGGCCGTTGATATAACTATCCCACCATCATTTGATAGGGGGATACCCGCAAAACAGTCAGAACTATCAGCCACCCCATAAAAGGTGACTTGCATATTCTGTCCCAGTTCTTCATAGTAAATGTTCATCGCAGTAATCGTCGCTTTTTCTGCATCTTTTAAATCCTCAATTTCTATAGCATCAGATAAGACATATTGATATTCGCTGACACCAGACGACACGATACTTTCCTTGTACGCATCAAAAGAGGAATTCATGCCTACACCGAACATTAGAAGCCATCCAGCCAAGAAGATGCCTACAAGTAAGATTATATAGCATCCTAATTCCCTGAAGAGTAGGCGCAACTTAAATCTGAAACTGAAGCTGCCAAAATTCAATTTAGATTGGCGGGCGGAGCCGTTTTTCTTAAACTCTTTTCTTATCAAGCGCAAAGGCGATATATTCATCTGGCGCACCAAGGATATAATATTTATCACCAAGGTGGCAGCTAGTGGGAGAACGGCAGCGGCAACAATAATCTCCCAATCTATTGTCAATTCCATTTCTGTCATGCTGTAGTAACTAGTCATACTTTTCACGGGCAGACTAATGAATACAGTTAAACCAAGAATAATGCCAATAATAGAACCCAAAAAGGTGACCAGTGTTGATATCTTTAAGTACGAAAGGGTGATTCTTCGTTTGGGTACACCTAGAGCAAGCAACGTCCCAATAACAGACGCCTCCCGCTGTATGGAGTGTTTGGAGAAAATTGCAAAAACAAAGCCGATGATTACAATCACTATTGCAACAAAGAAAACAGCCATTGTTTTGTTGCTTTCCATTTTGGGCGCAACGGCTGCGACACGCTGATTATCTTTGATATTCACAAAGTCAATCACCTGAGTCATGGATAGGTATGCTTCAAGCTTTTCAGCATCGCTCATATCATCAGTATATATTTCATGTATTGATTCAATTATTTCTGTGTCAGTATTTGTTCTTTGTTCGTCGTCCAATTCGGACGTCTTATACCTATAAGCATAGTTATGTACAACTGCATCTGAAAAGCGCTCATTAAAACACTCTTCCGATACCATACAAACACCGAATGCATTTCTATCTGCTAACATATCGCCAGTATTCATCAAGCTAACTGTATAGTCAGGGAACGTAGCTTTTCCCGCTACTGTATAGCTACTTGAGCCTACGACGATGATATCCCCTACGTTTATGTCATTTATTTCCATATATAGTCTATCTAAAAGTAGTTCATTTTGGTTAGAAGGAAAAGTGCCCTCTATGATTGAAGGTATATTGACCTCGGTTCTTTCGTTAAAAACTCGCAGAATTGTATTATCGTCAATACTTACATCTTGATAGAAGTTTTCATACAGCGAAACTCCGAGCGATTCAATTTTATTCCACTGGTCTTTGCCCAATTCTTTATTGGTCTGCAGCAAAGCATCTTCAAGGTTGTTTGCTTCACAGTAATCGTCAAACGTCGACATGCTGCTATTAATGCCTTCAAGAAAGCCCACACACACTCCAACTGCAATTACAATTAGCACAAACAAGCAGGAATATTTGAGAAAATCACTGCGTAAATCACGAAGAACTTTTTTGTTTAGTATTCTATTCATTCGGTTACCCCCATTAAAAAGTCCTCCCTACCATTCGATATCTTCAGCACTAGCGGGAGACTCGTTTACCTGTTGGTCAACAATTAGCCCGTCACGCATTCTCAATACCTGGTGTGCCATAAGTGCAATCGCCTGATTGTGCGTTACAATGACCATAGTAGTACCATACTTCTTGTTGACGGTATCCAAAAGCTTTAGAGTCCCCTTAGAGCTCTCGTAATCAAGGGCGCCTGTGGGTTCATCACATAGAAGAAGGGGAGGGTTCTTAACAAGGGCCCGCGCAATGGCGGTACGCTGTTGCTGCCCACCGGAAAGCTGTCGTGGGAACTTATGCTTATGATCAGATATCCCCAATGTGCCAATTAATTCGGTTATATCGATGGGATTGCTAGCTAATTGTTGGCAAACCTCAATGTTTTCAATAACGGTGAGATTGGGGACAAGGTTGTATGATTGAAATACAAATCCTATATTTTTACGCCTGTATATTTCAAACTCTCTCTTTTTGAGTGCGCGAAGAGAATCACCGTCTACAATGACATCTCCATCATCCAAAGTATCAATCCCACCGATGATATTGAGAAGGGTCGACTTACCCGATCCCGAAGGGCCCAAAATTACATTTACTGAAGACTTCGCGGCTCTCATGTCTATACCTTTGAGAACACAGGTCCTGTTTTGACCTTCACCATAATATTTTTTTAAATTATTAATTTGTAGTATCATTGTGGCCTCCAATTTGTCAATTTATATTTATTTATCGTATTGCTCACATATTGAATAATCAACTCGCTTTGCTGTTGTACGAAAAAATGATTTCCAGGGAAATTGACTACTTCAAAGCGTTGAGTAGTATATCCTTTCCAGGATTCTAAGTCTAATGAACTGAGAGCATCATCTATTCCATTTAGAACTGATATACTACATGGTAAAGGTTCTATTGTGGTGATGGAGTGTGTTTCGGTAATATAATAGTCATTTCTTATAATTGGCAGGAAAAATGCATTTGCCGCCTTGTTTTCAATAATACCGGATAACGTCCCACCATATTCAATAAGATGATACTTCAGTTCTTGTTCATCAATACGGTAAAACTCGGTTTTGTGGGTTGTGTCCAGGTTGAGGTGAGGAGCGTGATTGCCAGCCAAAAATAGGTGTGTGAGCCTGCTGCCTATATCTGATTCGCTAATCATAAGTCGTGCAACACAGTAAGCAATATAACATCCCATGCTGTGGCCAAATATAGCTATGTAATCGTCTGAAGCATTGTCCATAATAAGTTGATATACATCTTCTGCCGCCTCCTCAATGGAAGAATAGAATTGTTCTCTACATCTATAACCGCGAGTGCGCCCAGCAAAGGGTGTGATATTTAACGGGTGGAAATCCCGTCCGGAAAGGTACTAGCCATGCCACCGGTAGCGAGTCTTGAGTGTGTACCAGTAATGGTGCAGGCTAAGCGTAGACAGCCAGGCGACAGGGACGCAATGCGATGGAGCACCGAAAATATAGGAAGGTCTGGCAGGCTGACGTTGTTCGTAGATGCGGAAAGCAACATGTGGGTTTATCGTTAGGGCGAGATTTCACACACTGCCACGGTGTCGGAGAGCCGTTCATGTCGCACAATGATAGCATTAAGTATATAACCCGCTTTATAATCCATTTCATTCTTCCTCGTTTTCCAAACACAGCCTCATGCCCTGTACTATTATTCAACGCCTTCATCACGCTTTCTTCATCCGAGTTAGATATATCTAACTGCTGCTTCTAAAAAAATACCTGTCCGGCATTTTGTAACGCAATATTATCCTTCCTTACTGGTTAAGGCTCTTAGTAAGTTGTGACTAACTCGAAAACCAAAATAACGGTTAGCTGTGACTACCCGAAAATAAGATTACCATATCTTTATCTGTTTGTCAAGGCGTTTCACGTAT
>Ga0153972_1000288_pt1 | contig 15526 bp, 7 predicted proteins | sample TSGA056MetaG_FD_104732 | JGI IMG/M metagenome (GOLD analysis project Ga0153972, IMG submission 104732) | Attine ant fungus gardens microbial communities from Georgia, USA - TSGA056 MetaG | ecosystem: Host-associated > Fungi > Mycelium > Unclassified | place: USA: Georgia, George L Smith State...
CAGAAGTGCTTTGTTCCCCAGTACCAGCCTTCCCAGCTGTCTGCATTACGAACCTGAATGGTTGCGCCGCCAAGAAGCTCAAGAAGCTTGAAATGGCAGCCGTGTGGACCGTGAACAATTTTTGTCTCACCATGACCGTCGCCCTGTGCAAAAATTGCCCAAGAGCCGTAGGTGTCGATTACTCGTCTGATTTCGCTCTCGATGATATCAAGAGCCTCTTCCCATGAGATGCGCTCGTATCCGCTAATACCTCTGTTCTGAGGGTTTCTTTCACCATTTGGATCCCAGTCGACCCTCTTAATCGGGTACATGATACGGTTTGGGGAATAGATGCTCTTTTTGTAGCTGATGCCGAAAGGTCCGACAGCAGTTTTCATAGGAGCATGGAACTCCGAACCGCGCGCTGTCATTGTCCAAGGCTGTATGTGGTCATGGTCATACTTCCAGTCGTAACGGAAAGGTCTGATTCTAAGAATCTTGCCATCCTTTACGTCAACAGCAGCCACATGAGAGCCATTGGAAAATGCTGAGAAGCCCGTACTTTTAAAGAAGGTCTGCTCATTTTTACTCATCTTCGGTTTACCTCACATTCTTTGACGTTTTTTTGAAAAATCCTTGGGTATCATAATAATTTAGGCGTTGCCGCCTGCGTTTTTTGCAGCCCCCCGGCTGCCTGATTTCGACGCAAATGCCCCCAACAAGCGACACTTGCGCATTAATACCACACTATAATATCATTTTCCCTCTTAAATGAACAGAGGTGTTTTTTTTGGAATTAGTGTGTTGATTTTGGATTGGCTTTTTTTGATGTCGATACCGCACTATTCACTACCGCAATTTTAAGGCAACATCAAAGATTATACAAGCATTATTAATTTCCAATAAAATATCTTTTTAAAAATGCTAAAGCCTTGAAATTTCAAGGAAATCTCAAGGCTACAGAAGTCATTTTAAGTTTATTTTATCGTGGCTTTAACAAAGCCCGAAAACAGCGGATGCGGTCTGTTCGGACGGCTCTTGAACTCGGGGTGAAACTGCACTGCAACAAACCACGGATGATCGGCAATTTCGACAATTTCAACGAGCCTTCCATCGGGCGATTTTCCTGATAGCTTTAGCCCCCGTTCCGACAATAAATCTGCATACTCGTTATTGAACTCATAGCGATGGCGGTGGCGCTCGGAAATTTCTTCTTTCCCGTAAATGCTATGCGCAAGGCTTCCGCTTTCAAGCTCGCAGGGATATTTACCAAGACGCATTGTGCCGCCCATTGATGTTATACCCTTTTGTTCGCTCATAAGGCTGATAACAGGGGCGGCGCATTTCGTGGAAAACTCCGTTGAAAATGCGTCTCTCAGACCTGCAACATTTCTTGCAAATTCGACCACTGCCATCTGCATTCCAAGGCAAATTCCGAAGAACGGAATTTTGTTTTTTCTTGCATACCCTATGGAGGCGATCATGCCCGAAATCCCCCTGTCTCCAAAGCCTCCGGGGACAAGAATTCCGTCACAATCTTCAAAAGCTTCTCGTACGTCTTGCTCGTTGACATTTTCCGAGTCTACCCATTTGATTTCGACGCGAACGTCGTTATGTATTCCTGCGTGGTTCAAAGCCTCCACAATGCTCAGGTAAGAATCATGAAGTGCTGTGTATTTCCCCGCAAGCGCAATTTTCACCGCTTTCGGTGCATTTTTTCCTCTTTCGACCATGTCCCGCCATTCAGTCAAATCGCCCTCGCGAACATCAAGCTTCAGCTTGCGCACAACGGCACGGTCAAGCCCTGCATCGGCAAGGGTTATGGGCACCTCATAAAGCGACGATGCAGTGACATTTTCGATGACGCAATCCGGGGTCACATTACAAAAAAGAGACACCTTATTCCTTAAATCCTGACCCATCAAATCATCGGTTCGGCAGACCAAAATATCAGGCTGAATTCCAACCGATAAAAGCTCCTTAACCGAGTGCTGTGTGGGCTTGCTTTTAAGCTCGCCGTCGCCGGGCATTTTAATGATAAGCGAGAGGTGAATAAACAGCGTATTTTCCCGTCCGATTTCGGAGGCAACCTGCCTTATGCTCTCCAAATACGGCTGGCTTTCGATATCGCCAACCGTGCCGCCGATTTCAACGATTACAATGTCAATTTCGTCGCTTGCAACACTATAAATGCATGACTTTATTTCGTTTGTAATATGTGGGATAATTTGCACTGTTGCGCCGAGATAATCCCCTCGCCGCTCGCGGTTCAGCACTGACCAATACACCTTGCCAGAGCTGACGGATGAGCTGCCCGTAAGGCTTTCATCAATAAAGCGTTCATAGTGGCCAAGGTCAAGGTCTGTTTCGGCGCCGTCGTCGGTAACAAAAACCTCGCCATGCTGATAAGGGCTCATAGTACCCGGGTCTACGTTGAAATACGGGTCTAGCTTCTGCATTGTAACCTTTAAACCACGCTGCTTCAGCAGCCTGCCCAGAGATGCTGCGCAAATGCCCTTGCCAAGTCCCGAAACCACGCCTCCTGTCACAAAAATAAACTTAGTGTGCATTCTTTTCCCTCTCCTTCTTATTTTCCGCTTTCTCCATAGTTTGCAAGAACTCTTGCAGATGGATCATCCACGTCACAGCCCTCCCAAGAGCTGTTAGGCATCCAGAATCCTGATATCATTTCCGCCTGACCGGGATAGTATTTTTCAAAGATTTCACGGTACAAAAGGCTTTCCTTCGTGAACGGAGCTGCAAAGTCATAGTCGCTCGATTTTTCGACAAATTCTTCGTCCGTATAAAGGCTTTCGGCGTATTGCTTCAAATCGTCAACCATCGAATGGCCGACAGCATCGGAGAAGGCCGCCTTTTGCCTGTAAAGCAAATCATGCGGAAGATAATCGCCCTCAAATGCACGGCGCAGCAGGTATTTTCCCATTCCGTAGGTATTCATCTTCAGCTCCGGGTCAAGCGACATGACATATCGCACAAAATCTAAATCGCCAAAAGGCACACGAGCCTCAAGACTGTTTACAGAAATGCAGCGGTCCGCACGCAAAACATCGTACATATGAAGCTCTCGCAACCGCTTTTCGGCTTCAAGCTGGAACTCTTCTGCGTTTGGGGCAAAGTCCGTGTATTTATATCCGAAAATTTCGTCCGAAATTTCACCTGTCAGCAGCACTCTCACATCGGTTGTTTCGCGAATCGCCTTGCAGCATAAATACATACCTATACTGGCACGAATGGTAGTGATATCATATGTTCCAAGCATTGCAATGACAGGCTCAAGACTTCTTATAACATCGTCCTCTGTCATGATAACCTCGGTGTGGACGCTTCCGATATAGTCTGCTGCCTGGCGGGCATATTTTAGGTCTATTGCATCCTTATCCATGCCTATTGCAAAGGTGCGAATCGGCTTGTCGGACAGCCTTGCAGCGACAGAGCAAACGATACTCGAATCGAGTCCGCCACTTAAAAGATAGCCTACAGGAGCGTCCGCATCAAGGCGTTTTTCAATGCCGGAAATCAGCCTTATTTTTATCCCCTCACAAACTGTGTCAATATCCTCACTGTGATATGCAAGTCTTGCCGAAATGTCGCAGTAGCAATGGAATTTGCCATCTGCATAATAGTGCCCCGGAGGAAACGGCATGACTTTATCGCACAGTGAAACAAGGTTTTTAGCCTCACTTGCAAACGCAATTTCGCCATCCTGCAAATAGCCGTAATACAGCGGTCTGATTCCTATTGGGTCACGGGCAGCTACAAGGCTTTTTTTCCTGCTGTCATAAATGATAAGGGCAAATTCGGCGTCAAGGTCCTTAAACATATCATAGCCCTTTTCTCCGTATAGCGGGAGTAGAATTTCGCAGTCGGAGTCACTTATGAAAGTGTGCCGGGAGGATAGCTCCTCTTTAATCTTTCTAAAGCCATAAATTTCGCCGTTACAAACGACATAATCGCCGTCCTTTTCAAAGGGCTGCATTCCTCCTGCTGTAAGCCCCATAATTGCCAGCCTGTGAAAGCAGATACTTCCATTGTCAAGGCTGACAATTTTGCTTGCGTCCGGCCCTCGTGAAATCGTCGCATTGAAAGCGGTTTCAAGGCTTTCGGGTGATACGCAGTCGCTTAAAAATCCCATAATTGAACACATAGTTGAGCACCTTCCTACAAAAAAATAAGCAGCCTATTATCCTAATAGCTTAGGACGAATAGCTGCATAATCCGCGGTGCCACCTAATTTACTACGCTCTGCGTAGTCACTTTTTTCGAGGTTCGATCAAACCTCTACGGCTTAACGCGCCGCCACGCCGCACCTACTTGTCATGCATGACTTTCGGATTGAAGCTCGGAAGTGTTATTCGCACGGGCCGCTTGTATGGGGCTTGCACCATCCCCCACTCGCTGAAACATCGGTTTTTCGCACTACTTCTCTTCGTCATCGCTTTTGTCAATATTTATGTTCCGCATATTACCACCGCATTTTTTCTTTGTCAAGGGGGAATTTTCGCATTTTCTGCAATTTTTCTATCGATTTCTTGCATAATTACATAAAGAATCAATGCCTATTAAAAAAATTTTTATTATTTTCGCAAGAAATTAAAAAAATAAATCATTTCCAGTTGACAAGGGATGGGGATGGGTATATACTTTCCCCATCAAAGAGCAATGGGGCTCGCCTTAAATAGGCGGAGTCTCTATTTTTTTATTTAAACCGCAATGAAGAAAGGGGTATTCACCATGTCAAAGTTAACAAAAGAAGATATAATCCGTATGGTCGCCGAAGACGACATCAAATTCATCAGAATGCAATTCACCGACATATTCGGCCAGCTGAAAAATGTCGCAATAACAGCATCCCAAATTGAGAAAGCTGTCAACAACCAGATTATGATTGACGGCAGCTCCATCGAAGGCTTTGTTAGAATTCAAGAATCCGATCAGTACTTATATCCTGATCTGGACAGCTTCACTGTTTTGCCTTGGCGTCCGCAGTATGGCAAGGTTGCAAGACTAATTTGTGACGTGTATAATCCAGATGGAACACCGTTCATCGGTGATCCGCGAGGCGTTCTGAAACGTGTTCTCAAAAAAGCAGAGGGCATGGGGTATGTATTTAACGTTGGCCCGGAATGTGAGTTCTTCCTTTTCCAGACCGACGAGGAAGGTAACCCTACAACAACAACAAACGATGATGCCGGCTATTTTGACCTTGGCCCTCTAGACCACGGCGAAGGCACACGCCGGGAAATTTGTCTGGCGCTTGAGGAAATGGGCTTCGAGGTTGAAGCTTCTCACCATGAAGTTGCAAGAGGTCAGCACGAAATTGACTTTAAGTATGCCGAGGCCCTGCCTACAGCAGACAAGATTATGACCTTTAAGCTTGCAGTTAAGACAATTGCACAGAAAAATGGCCTGCACGCCACATTCATGCCAAAGCCGATTTTCGGAATTAACGGTTCTGGTATGCACACAAACATGTCCCTGTTTAAGGATGGCAAGAACGTATTTTTTGATCCCGAAGGCGAGCATCAGCTATCCAAGGTGGCTTACAGCTTCATCGCAGGCATTTTGGAGCACGTCCGTGGCTTTGCGGCAATCACAAACCCTCTTGTAAACTCCTATAAGCGTCTTGTTCCGGGATATGAAGCCCCCTGCTATCTGGCGTGGTCGGCATCTAACCGCTCGGCTCTTATTAGAATCCCTGCATCCCGTGGCCAAGGCACAAGAGTTGAGCTTCGCAGCCCGGACCCCAGCTGCAACCCCTATCTATCGCTTGCAGTTTGCCTGGCAGCAGGTCTTGACGGAATCGAAAGAGGCTTGGAGCCTGTTGAAGAAGTAAACGACAATATCTTTGCGATGGACAGCGCCGAGAGGGCTTCCCGTGGTATCGACAACCTGCCCGGTAATCTTGAAGAAGCAATTGAGGCAATGCAGTCAGACCCTCTTATCAAGGAGGCTCTTGGCGAGCACGTTTATGCGCAGTACATTGCCGGCAAAAAGGCAGAATGGGATTCTTACCGTACCCATGTTAGCAATTGGGAATGCGAAAGGTATATTACAGCGTATTAATTTATATACATATACATTATATAAATATAAAAAGAAAAGGAGGCCGGCATGGATACGATTATTGTCGCTTTTGAATCGCAAGACTCAATCAGCCGCATATGCAGTATGCTCGAACATGGCGGCCTTTTCGCCAGTATGGTCTGCCGTTCAGGCGCTGAGGCCATCAGAGCTGCCAAAAAAAACCGTAGCAGCATCATCATTTGCGGATATAAGCTCTGCGATATGTCAGCCGACACGCTAGCTTACACTCTGGGTGAGAACGCTATGGTGTTAGTTGTTGCCAGACCTGCGCACCTTAATATGTGCGAAGAAGAGAGTATTTTTAAGCTTGCAATGCCTGTCAGTAAGTCAGACCTTTTGGCTTCGCTGAGTATGCTCAGCCAATTTTATCAGAAGCACCTTAAAATTTCCCGCTCGAAATATGATGAGGAGAGACAATTGCTCATTAATAGAGCAAAGGAAATTCTGATGGACAAAAACCATATGACAGAGGAGCAGGCTCACAAGTTTATCCAGAAAAAAAGCATGGATTCCGGCTCTCGCCTAGAGGACACTGCGCGGCTTATAATCGGCGCATATTAATGAGGGATTTTTATTATGCAAAAAGACTTTGACAGGGATTATAAATTATACTCTCCCGAATTTGAACACGACGCTTGCGGAATTGGAGCCGTTGTCAGCATCAATGGCAAGAAAACGCATGCCGCTGTTGACGATGCGCTTAAAATTGTTGAAAAGCTTGAGCATCGTGCAGGCAAAGATGCTTCGGGCAAGACAGGCGACGGCGTAGGAATAATGCTGCAAATTTCACACGGCTTCTTTTCCGGGGAAGCGGCCTCATGCGGAATTACACTCGGAGATGAAAGAGACTACGGTGTCGGAATGCTGTTTCTGCCACAGGACACCCTAAAGCGAAATCAGGCAATGAAAATGCTTGAGATTATCACGCAAAAGGAGGGCATGAGCTTTCTCGGCTGGCGTGATGTTCCCGTAAACGAGGATGTGCTTGGCGAGAAGGCACGAGGCTGTATGCCAAAAATCATGCAGTGCTTTATTGAAAGACCAAAGGATGCCGCGCAGGGGCTGGAGTTTGATCGCAGACTTTACATAGTGCGCCGCGTGTTTGAGCAATCAAACGACAATTCGTATGTCCCTTCCCTTTCAAGCCGCACTATTGTTTATAAAGGTATGTTCCTTGTGTCGCAGCTTCGCAAATTCTATGGCGATCTGATGGACGAGAGATATGAATCAGCGTTTGCGCTGGTTCATTCAAGATTTTCTACCAATACAAACCCAAGCTGGCAGCGTGCGCATCCAAACCGCTTCATATTGCACAATGGTGAAATCAACACCATCCGTGGAAATGTTGACCGTATGATTTCTAGAGAGGAGACCATGCGATCCCCCGTCATGAAGCCTGAGGATATGGACAAAGTACTTCCTGCCGTTAGCACGGAAGGTTCTGATTCTGCTATGCTTGATAACACGCTTGAGTTTTTAACCATGAACGGCATATCTCTGCCGCTTGCGGTTATGATGACAATTCCCGAACCGTGGCGAGGGAACAAAAACATGAGCGAAAACCGCAAGGATATGTATCATTACTACGCAACCATGATGGAACCGTGGGATGGCCCTGCATCAATCCTGTTTTCCGACGGTGATCTTGTCGGTGCGGTTCTGGACAGGAACGGGCTTCGCCCTTCACGTTACTACATAACAACAGACAATTATCTTATTTTATCCTCCGAGGTCGGGGTTCTTCCCATCGAGCCAGAACGTATCGTTAAGAAATCAAGGCTTGAGCCGGGTAGGATGCTTCTGGTGGATACTATTAAAGGCGAGCTTGTCGATGATGAAAGGCTTAAGGAATACTACGCTGCCAAAGTCCCTTATGGCGAATGGCTTGACCGCAACCTTGTGTACCTGAAGGATTTGAGCATTCCAAACAAAAAAGTGATCCAGTACTCATCTGACGAGCGTACAAGGCTTTGCAAGGCCTTTGGCTATACCTACGAGGACCTTGAAACAGTTATACTACCAATGGCTGAAACAGGCAGCGAGCCGACAGCATCAATGGGCAGTGACATTCCTCTTGCTGCTTTATCAGAAAAGCATCCCTCACTTTTCAGCTATTTCAAGCAGCTTTTTGCGCAGGTGACAAACCCTCCGATTGATGCAATCAGGGAGGAAATTGTCACTGATACAACGGTTTATATCGGCTCTGACGGAAATTTGCTTGAGGATTCCGAAAAAAACTGCACCGTGCTTCAAATATCAAACCCCATTTTGACGGGCATTGATTTGCTGAAGATAAAAAATATGAAAGCTCCCGGCTTCAAGGCCACCACAGTTTCGCTTCTGTATTACAAAAATACTCCGCTTGACAGGGCTGTCGATCAACTTTTTGTTAGCTGCGACAGAGCATATCGCAATGGAGCAAACATAATTATCCTTTCCGACAGAGGTGTTGATGAAAATCATGTGGCTATCCCCTCTCTGCTTGCAATTTCGGCGCTTGGGCAGCATATGGTACGAACCAAAAAGCGCACTGCAATTTCAATTATCCTAGAAAGCGCAGAGCCACGGGATGTTCACCATTTCTCAGCGCTTCTGGGTTATGGTGCAAGAGCTGTCAACCCCTATCTTGCGCATGACTGCATTGGCGAGATGGTCGTAAACGGCACTCTTGACAAGGATTTTCACGCAGCAATTGACGACTACAACTTTGCCATTTTGCACGGCATTGTCAAGGTTGCTTCTAAGATGGGCATTTCAACTCTGCAATCTTACCAGAGTGCGCAAATCTTTGAAATTGTCGGAATTAACAAGGAAACCGTTGACAAATACTTCACTAATACTGTCAGCCGTGTTGAGGGAATTGGAATTAACGAGATTGCTGAGGATGTTGCTTTCCGGCACAGCAAGGCATTCGACCCCCTCGGGCTTAGCACTGACGACACCCTTGACAGCGTTGGCAGCCACAAGATGCGAAGCGGCGACGACAAAGAAGACCATATGTACAGCCCGGAAGCAATTTTCTGGCTGCAACATTCGACCAGAAACGGCGATTATGAATCCTTCAAAAAGTATTCTACCCTTGCCGGCGACGAAACTAAGCCTCACACACTACGTGGCCTGTTTGCTTTAGATTTTGACAACTGCACTCCTATTTCCATAGACGAGGTTGAGCCAATAGACGATATCGTAAAGCGGTTCAAAACAGGCGCAATGAGCTATGGCTCAATATCTCAGGAGGCTCATGAGTGCCTTGCGCTTGCAATGAACCGCATCGGCGGAAAATCGAATTCCGGCGAGGGCGGCGAACTTCCTGAAAGGCTAAAAAGCGAGTGCTGCTCTGCCATAAAACAGGTTGCATCAGGGCGATTCGGAGTTACAAGCGAATATCTTTTAAGCGCTGAGGAAATCCAGATAAAAATGGCGCAGGGCGCAAAACCCGGTGAGGGCGGCCACCTGCCCGGCGAGAAGGTTTATCCCTGGATTGCAAAAACAAGGCATTCCACAGCAGGCGTTTCGCTTATATCTCCGCCGCCGCACCATGACATTTATTCAATCGAGGATTTGGCTCAGCTTATTTATGACCTGAAAAACGCAAACAGAGCCGCCAGAATATCGGTTAAGCTTGTTAGCGAAGCCGGAGTTGGAACAATTGCCGCAGGTGTTGCAAAGGCCGGCGCACAGGTTATTTTGATTTCCGGCTATGACGGCGGCACAGGCGCAGCAAGCAGAACCTCTATCCAAAACGCAGGTCTTCCGTGGGAGCTCGGTCTTGCCGAAGCTCACCAGACGCTAATCAAAAACGGTCTGCGCTCTAAGGTAGCGCTTGAGGCTGACGGAAAGCTTATGACGGGCAGAGATGTTGCCATTGCCTGTATGCTGGGCGCCGAGGAATTCGGCTTTGCAACCGCTCCACTTGTTGTAATGGGCTGTATGATGATGCGTGTTTGCAATTTGGACACCTGCCCTGTCGGTGTTGCAACGCAAAACCCGGAGCTAAGAAAACGTTTCCGTGGCAAGCCCGAATACGTTATCAATTTCATGCATTATATCGCCCAGGAGCTTCGTGAGATTATGGCAGGGCTTGGAGTTAAAACAGTTGATGAGCTTGTCGGGCGTGTCGACCTTCTAAAGGTTAGGGATTCAGCCATGCTTAAGCGTGCAGCATCCCTCGACCTATCGGCAATACTGGGAATCGTCCCGGGCGAAACCACGCATTACAATCCGGATGACGCTTATGATTTTGAACTTGAATCCACCATTGATGAGCGCATATTGCTCAAGAAGCTGAAATCGCAGCTTGCTTCCGGCAAAAAAGCCTCCATCAATCTTGATGTTACAAGTACAGACCGTACTCTTGGCACAATTTTCGGCTCAGAAATCACCAGGCTTCATGGCAGCAGCCTTGACGATGATACATTTACTATAAACTGCAAAGGAGGCGGAGGCCAGTCCTTCGGAGCGTTCATTCCCAAGGGTCTCACCATGAGGCTTGAGGGTGATAGCAATGACTATTTCGGAAAAGGTCTTTCAGGCGGCAAGCTGATTGTATATCCGCCGAAGCAAAGCCCCTTCAGGGCAGAGGAAAATGTCATTGTCGGTAACGTATCGCTTTACGGCGCAACAAGCGGCTCGGCATTTATAAACGGAATTGCAGGAGAGCGCTTTTGCGTTAGAAACTCTGGCGCAACGGCTGTTGTTGAGGGTGTTGGCGATCATGGCTGCGAGTATATGACAGGCGGCGTTGCGGTTGTTTTGGGCGAAACGGGCAAAAACTTTGCCGCAGGCATGAGCGGTGGAGTTGTGTATGTGCTTGACCCCAAGCATCAGCTTTATAAGCGCATAAACAAAGAGCTTGTTTCCGTAACGCAGCTATCCCAAAAGCACGATATACTAGAGCTTAAAACCCTGATTGAGCGGCACGTTTCGTCAACAGGCTCAGAGATTGGCAAGCGAATTTTGGCAGACTTCGATGCAAGCATACCAAGCTTCAAGCGTGTTATGCCTTATGATTATCAAAAGATGCTGACCCTTCAATCTCAAATGGAGACCAAAGGCATGAGCCGGGAGCAGGCGCAGATTGAGGCATTTTATGCCGGCACCCGCAGAAAGGAGGTGCAGCAGGATGGGTAAAGCAACCGGTTTCATTGACTATAAGCGCTTGGATAATTACACTATGCCGCCAAAAGAACGCATCAAGAGCTACGGCAAGCTTCACGCTCCGCTTCCTGAAGATGAAAGGGCGCTTCAGGCTGCAAGATGTATGGATTGCGGCGTTCCCTTTTGCCAGTCGGGCTTCGATGTAATGGGCAAGACCTATGGCTGCCCACTTCACAATTTAATTCCCGAGTGGAATGACAACCTGTACCACGGGAATTGGGACACAGCGCTTTCAAGGCTTCTAAAAACCAACAACTTCCCCGAATTCACCGGCAGGGTCTGCCCTGCTCTGTGCGAAAATGCCTGCACCTGCGGTATCGATTCCGAGCCCGTGGCAATCAGGGAAAATGAGCTGAGTATAATTGAAAAGGGATTTCAAAACGGCAAAATCGCTCCCGGAGCGCCTGCTGCCAAATCTGGGAAAAAGGTTGCTGTTATCGGTTCAGGCCCGTCAGGCCTTGCTGCCGCAGATCAGCTGAACCGCCGGGGCCACGCAGTTACAGTGCTTGAAAAGGACTCTAGAGCCGGTGGGCTTATGATGTACGGTATCCCTGAAATGAAGCTGCCTAAGGACATCATAGATCGCCGAATAAGCCTTATGGAAGCACAGGGTGTTGTTTTTCAAACAAGCTGTGAGGTTGGCAGCGACATAAGTGCGCAGGAGCTAAGCGACAATTATGACTGTGTCATTCTTTGCTGCGGTGCTTCAAAGCATAGGGAAATGACAATTGCAGGAGATTGCAGCGTTGGCGTTTCATATGCAACCGACTACCTCAAAACTTCATTTTGTGAGGGTAAAAACATTGCTCTCGCCAATGGGAAAGATGTCGTGATAGTCGGCGCTGGAGACACTGCAACGGACTGCGTTGCAACAGCTATAAGGCAAGGCTGCAAAAGTGTTACGCAGCTTGTTCGCAAGTCAAAAGCGGGCTATGAGACCATAGACAGCCTGTTTCCCACCTGCCGCAAACCACAGTATAAAACGGACTACGGCCATCAGGAAGCCATTGCAGCCTTTGGAAAAGACCCCAGAATTCACGAGGTTCAAGTGGTTTCACTTACTTCTGATGAAGACGGAAACCTCACAGGGGTCGAGATAACAGGCGGCAACGTATTACCTGCCGGGCTTCTCATTCTCGCAACAGGCTTTTCAGGTTGCGATGACAAGCTTCTTAATTCCTTCGGCGCAGAACCCGACTCCTGCGGAAATGCAAAGACGCAGGAAAATGGGTATAGCCTTGGCGGAAAGCTTTTTGCCGCCGGAGACATGCGCAGAGGTCAGTCGCTCGTTGTATGGGCAATCGATGAGGGACGGCACGTTGCCTACGAGGCCGATAAATACCTAATGGGCTATAGCAATCTATAATAGAAACTAATGTGCAACCATATGTATACAGGGCAAAGGCGTCTTGAAATAATCAAGACGCCTTTGCCCATTTTTTATAAAAATAGAGGAGGAAAAAAGATGTCAGCATTAAACACAATTTGGGTACTACTTGGTGCAGCACTGGTCTTCTTCATGCAAGCAGGCTTTGCAATGGTCGAGACCGGTCTTACAAGGGCAAAAAACGCAGGAAACATCATCATGAAAAACCTTATGGATTTCTCCATAGGTGCGCCGCTGTTCTGGATCATCGGCTTTGGAATCATGTTTGGCACAGGTAATGGATTCTTTGGTCATTTTGATATTTTGACACAGGGTGACTATTCCTCAATCCTGCCTGAAGGCGTTCCGAAATTCGCATTCCTGATTTTTCAGACAGTTTTCTGCGCAACTGCGGCAACTATTGTTTCAGGCTCCATGGCAGAGCGCACAAAGTTCAGCTCCTATTGCATTTATAGCTTTGCAATAAGCTTGATTATTTATCCAATCTCAGGTCACTGGATTTGGGGCGGCGGCTGGCTTGCTGAGCTTGGCTTCCATGACTTCGCAGGTTCTACTGCTGTTCATATGGTTGGTGGCGTAGCTGCTTTCGTCGGTGCAGCAATTCTTGGGCCAAGGATCGGCAAGTACGACTCAAAGGGCAAGCCGAAGGCTATTCCCGGTCATAGCCTGACGCTAACAGCGCTTGGCGTATTCATTCTTTGGTTCTGCTGGTTCGGCTTTAACGGCGCTTCCACCGTTTCAATGGAAGGCGAATCAATCTCTCTTGCAGGTAAAATTTTCGTTACAACAAACCTTAGCGCTGCCGTTGCCGCTGTAACAACAATGATCGCCACTTGGATTAGATATAAAAAGCCGGACGTTTCGATGACCCTAAACGGCGCTCTTGCAGGTCTTGTTGCCATTACCGCAGGCTGCGACACCGTTTCACCGTTGTCTGCCGCAATTATCGGAATAGTAGCCGGCATCGTAGTTATCTTTGCTGTTGAGTTAATAGACAAAGTGCTAAAGATTGATGATCCGGTAGGAGCTGTTGCAGTTCACGGCGTTTGCGGTGCCCTTGGAACGGTCATGGTCGGTCTTTTTTCCGACGGCACCGGCACTGAAGGACTTGGACTTCTCCTAGGCGGCGGACTCCAGATTCTTGGCATTCAGGCTTTGGGCGTTGTTTCGGTTATCGCATGGGTGGCTGTTACAATGACAATTATCTTCCAAATAATCAAGCACACTATTGGGCTGCGTGTTGAACCTGAAATGGAAATCGCAGGTCTTGATATCAGTGAGCATGGCCTACCCTCTTCCTACGCAGACTTCATGCCGGCAGCTAACTACGTTCCGGGCGGCGGCTATGCTGAATCCGACGGCGCAGAGATACCTGTCAATGTCGCGGTTCCTGTGAAATCCACTCCCTCCGCTTATGATTTTGGTGATGAAACCAAGCTCACAAAGATTACCATTCTTTGCAAGGAGAGCAAATTCGAAAGCCTCAAGACAGCGCTTAACAATGTCGGCGTAACCGGCATAACGGTAACCCACGTTTTGGGTTGCGGCGCACAAAAGGGCAGGCCGGAATACTACAGAGGCGTTCCGGTAGATATAATGCTCCTGCCTAAGCTTGAGGTAGAGGTAGTGGTAAGTAAGGTTCCTGTTTCTGTGGTTGTCGATGCAGCAAAGGCCGCTCTCTATACAGGACATATCGGCGACGGCAAGATTTTCGTCTATGATGTTGAAAACGTCATCCGTATAAGAACAGGCGAAGAAGGCTACGCTGCCCTACAGGACGCTGAAGTCTAACGCCAAATCCGATAATGATAACGAAAAAATGGCTGAGCAAAAAAAGTCTTGTTTATACAGGCGAACATATGCTATAATGTCCAAGCGATAAAAATTTCGTTATCACCCGCCGGTGTGATGGAATTGGTAGACGTAGTGGACTCAAAATCCACCGGTGGCAACACCGTGCCGGTTCGAGTCCGGCCACCGGCACCAAACCCATATAATCCGAACCACTCAACAGTCTTTATGATTGGGGAAGGGTTCGGATTTATTTTGTATCTGAAATAAGCAACATGTGGCAAGCGGGTCTAACTGCGCCATTAATAGAGTAATATTAAGTTTCATCATTATTTGTACGGCAAATAACATTTGAGTCACGGCAGAGCTTATTGCTCTGCCGTGACTCTCCAGCTATCAATGGAATAATTTGCAATACTGCTCAAAAAAATATTGAAGTATTAATTGATACATCTGAAAAGCCTGTAATAAATACGATAACAGCGGGGGACAGTACGGTCAGCGGCACAGGTATACCCGGTGCGACGATTGTTGTGACGTTCCCTGACGGCAGCGAAGCGACCGCAGTTGTTGGCGCTAACGGCAACTGGACCGTGACTGTGCCTTCCGGTGTAACGCTTTCGGTGAAGGACTATGTAACAGCGATCCAGACGGAGCTTGGAAAGCTGGTAAGCGCTCCGACAGTAAAAAAAGTTATAACCGAAAGCGATGACAGCGACTCCGATACCTCCTCCACGACAACAGTGACGCCAACCGAAAAAACCTCCGAAGGATATATAATAGGCGGAGACAGCGGACGCGGCAGTGAAAACCGCTACGATACCATAGTAATAACCGGCGAAGGGGCGAAACCCTCTGTAAGCCTTAACAGCGACGACCATATCAAATACCTGAACGGATATCCTGATGGCTCCGTGATGACGGATGGCTCGATAACAAGGGCGGAGGCAGCCAGCATATTCTACAGGCTCTTGAAGGAAACTTATAAGGACGGAAGCGCATCTACCACATTCAGCGATGTATCCTCAGACAATTGGTACAGCCTTGCCGTAAGTACGCTGGCGGACCTGGGAGTAATAACCGGCTATCCTGACGGCACATTCAGGC
>Ga0153972_1000290_pt1 | contig 15489 bp, 13 predicted proteins | sample TSGA056MetaG_FD_104732 | JGI IMG/M metagenome (GOLD analysis project Ga0153972, IMG submission 104732) | Attine ant fungus gardens microbial communities from Georgia, USA - TSGA056 MetaG | ecosystem: Host-associated > Fungi > Mycelium > Unclassified | place: USA: Georgia, George L Smith State...
CTCTCCCCAGACATAGTTCCGGGATACTTGACATATGCATCAAGACAGACCTATAATAAGGTTCATTTGAACAGACAGGAGCGCGATGTGTATGACGCAAGCACGTGCGGGCGGGATTCTTTTGCCGGTGAGCGCCCTGCCCGGCCCCTATGGCATCGGCACCCTTGGCCGGGCGGCGTATGAATTTGTGGATTTTCTGGCCGCGGCGGGGCAAAAATGCTGGCAGATCCTCCCTCTGGTTCCCCTTGGGGCGGGCAACTCCCCCTATATGTCCCCGTCGTCCTTTGCGGGCAATCCCCTGCTGATTGATCTGGCGCCGCTGTATGAGGAGGGGCTTCTCACAAAGCAGGAGCTGCAATCCGCGGAAACCGGCAGCCCCGACCGCGTGGATTACGGCGCGGTACGGGAAAACCGGGACCGTCTATTTCACCTTGCCTGGACACGGGGGCGGACAAAATATGCTACCCAGCTGCTGGAGTTTTTGGATAAGGACTCGGGCTGGCTCGCCGATTATGCGCTTTTTATGGCGCTTCAGGATCATTTTCAGGGAAAGGCGCTCCATGAGTGGCCGGAGGATATCCGCCTGCACACGCCAAAAGCGGTACAGGAGTATAGCCGTCTGCTTGCCGACGCCTCCGCCTATCACGCCTTTTTGCAGCTTCTCTTTTTCCGTCAGGGCGCTGCGCTGCGCGCTTACGCCAATGAAAAGGGAATCTCCATCATCGGCGACCTTCCCATCTACGTCTCCCCCTGCTCCGCGGAGGTCTGGTCTTATCCTGAGCTTTTCCTGCTGGACGACGATCTCACGCCCTCCAGCGTGGCGGGGGTACCTCCCGATCTCTTTTCCTCCACGGGGCAATACTGGGGCAACCCCCTGTACAATTGGCCGCACCACAAGACCAGCCACTACGGTTGGTGGCGGCGGCGGGGGATGCATATGGCGCGGCTCTACGACGTGGTGCGCATTGACCACTTCCGGGGGCTGCACAGCTACTGGTCCATCCCAAAGGGGGCGGACACCGCCGCGCAGGGGCATTGGGAGCAGGGGCCGGGCATGGAGCTGGTGGACATTTTAAAGGATATCCCCGGCCTGTCCCTCATTGCGGAGGATTTGGGGGATCTGGACAGCGACGCACGGGCGTTTATCACCGCAAGCGGGCTGCCGGGGATGACTATTCTGGTATACGCCTTTGACCCGTCGGACGACAGCGCATACCTCCCCCACAACTGTGGCCGCTCCTGCGTCATGTACACCGGCACCCACGACACGGCCACCTTTATTGAATGGCTGTTCGGCATCGCAAACGAGGCGGAGCGCGCCTTCGCCATGGAGTACCTGAACCTCAGTGAGAAGGAGGGCTTTGCGTGGGGTGCGGTACGCGCCGCGTGGGCCAGTCCCGCCCAGCTTGCCATCGCCCCCATGCAGGATCTGCTGGGACTGGGCGGCGATGCCCGTACCAATACCCCCGGTACCACAGGGCCGCAAAACTGGAGCTGGCGCGTACGGCGGGAGGCGCTCAACCCCGCCGTCTCCCGGCAACTGCTCCATCTCACACAGCTCTACCGCCGAGGCGGTTAAAAATGGGGCTGACGCACAATTTTCATTGTGCGTCGGCCCCCATGTACGTCTTACACCTATTGGAGCTGGGTGGAATGGAGCAAAACGCCGCGGGCATCCTCCGCGCGCAGTGCAATCACCGCGCCCCGGATGGAATAGGCCGCCAAATCCCCCGTTCGATTGCGCAGTACACAGGTAACCCGCGTGCCGCGGATAAGCCCCAGATCCATCAGGCGGCGGCTCATGGCTGATTCAGCCTCCACCCCCTGCACATAGGCGCTCTCCCCCATAGACAGGGTACTAAGTGATGAATGGTTCATTTGATTGACTCCTAAAGGAAACTTGTATTTTGACCCCTTCTATCCTATTCCCCGCCCACAAAAGGGTGCGCTTGACATGGTCATGCCGCCCGGTTTATAATGTTACAATATTCAAAAGAATAAAAGCCCCCTGTGGAAAGGAGCAGATTGCAGTATGAATGAGATTCCGCACCGCATCTACCTGTCGGAGGAGGAAATTCCCCGGCAGTGGTACAACATCCGCGCCGATATGAAGGAAAAGCACGATCCCCTCCTCAATCCCGCCACCGGCCAGCCGGTGACGCCGGAGGATCTCTACCCCATCTTTTGTGAGGAGCTTGCCCGGCAGGAGCTGGACAACGAAAACGCCTTCATCGACATTCCGGAGCCGGTGCGTGAGTTTTATAAAATGTACCGCCCCGCTCCCCTCGTCCGGGCGTATAATCTGGAAAAATATCTGGGTACCCCGGCGAAGATCTACTATAAGTACGAGGGCAACAACACCTCCGGCAGCCACAAGCTCAACTCCGCCGCCGCGCAGGCCTATTACGCCAAGGCGCAGGGTCTGAAGGGTCTGAGCACCGAAACCGGCGCGGGTCAGTGGGGCACGGCGCTGGCTGAGGCCTGCTCCTTCTTTGACCTTCCCCTGACGGTTTATATGGTCAAGGTCTCCTACGAGCAAAAGCCCTTCCGCAAGGCGGTTATTGAGACCTTCGGCAGTGAGATTATCCCCAGCCCCAGCGACACCACCAACGTCGGGCGGGCCATTCTGGCGCAGAACCCCACCACTGGCGGCAGCCTTGGCTGCGCCATTTCGGAGGCGGTGGAAAAGGCCGTCAGCACGCCGGGATACCGCTATGTTCTCGGCTCGGTGCTTAACCAGGTGCTCCTGCACCAGTCGGTGATCGGGCTGGAGAGCAAGGCGGCCATGGAGAAAATCGGCGCCTATCCCGACGTCATCGTGGGCTCCGCGGGGGGCGGCTCCAATCTGGGCGGACTGATCGCCCCCTTTATGCGCGATAAGCTGCAGGGCAAGGCCAATCCCGACGTGGTGGCCGTGGAGCCTGCTTCCTGCCCCTCCTTTACCCGGGGCAAATACGCGTATGACTTCTGCGACACGGGGAAGATCACCCCTCTGGCGCGGATGTATACTCTGGGCTGTACCTTCATCCCCTCGTCGAACCACGCGGGCGGCCTGCGCTACCACGGAATGTCCCCCATCCTCTCCAAGCTCTACCACGACGGCTACATGCGCGCCATTGCCGTGGAGCAAACCAAGGTGTTTGAGGCGGCGGTGCTCTTTGCCAAGCATGAGACCATCCTCCCCGCGCCGGAATCGGCTCACGCCATTCTCGGCGCCATTCAGGAGGCGCTTAAATGCAAGGAGACGGGGGAGGCGAAAACCATCCTCTTCGGCCTCACCGGTACCGGATACTTTGATATGACGGCCTATGCCTCCTATAACGACGGCAGCATGAAGGACTATGTGCCCACTGACGCCGATTTGCAGCCCGGCTTTGACGCGCTCCCCAAAATTCCGGGTATTCAGGCGTAATCAGAAAACAAACAGCGGACTGCGAGGCGCCTCGCAGTCCGCTGTTTATTTAGTCCTTGCATTTCCGAACCGGGATCTGTATGTGACAGAAATCGGCCACCATGTCGGTGTCGTAAAAGGTGGTGTCCATCAGGCAGGCGTCCACCACGTCGCCGGTAATTTCATAGCCGTTATCGGCGATCCACTGCTGCAAATGGCGGATGTGCTCAATCTCATACGGCATCCCGCACTTGTACATGCAGGCGTATTCCCCCGCCTCGAGCACCAGTCCCCCCGGCACGTTGCGGATATCCACCTCGTCACACTCAAAATCCACGTACGCCCCCGCCCCCGCAAGGGGCTCGTCGGTATTGAGCGCATCCTTGGAGATCAGCGCCCCCCAACTGCTGGGCGGAATGGAGGCGTACTCCTCCCCGGTCGTCCAGGCTTTCATCAGCCTGAGGTGGAGCACCTTGCGGGTGAGATTGGTGGTTTCCCAGGGGGAAAAGATGACGGCGCGCCGGGGAAAGGTGTCGATATAGGGACGGTAGACGTCGGCCTCGTGCTTGCGCGCGTCTTCAAACTGCGTCACGCGGCCAAGGACGCTCTGGCGCATTTTTTGCAGCTCCTTAATTTTGCGGGAGAGCTCCTCATCCTGCTTTTTCAGCAGCTCAATGGCGCTTTGCGGGCTTCTGGTCTCAATGTGCTCCTTGATCTCCTCCAGCTTCACCCCAACCGACTTCAAAAAACAGATTTCCCTCAAGTACGGCACCTGGGTATAGGTGTAGTAGCGGTACCCATTTTCATCCACCAGCGCCGGATGAAACAGCCCTATTTTGTCATATAAAATCAACGTCTGCCGTGATATTTTATGTATTTCCGCCATCTTGGAGACCAGGATGCGGTTTTCCGGTATCAGCAAACGGCTCCCCCCCTGTGTTCCTGCCCGCAATGCCCCCGCGCGCTTCTTCTCTCCCGCGTCCCCATTGCGCCGCGTCAAATAAAACCATATGGTAACACTTGTTATGTATAATATAACCTACCGCGCGGCTTTCGTCAAGACGCACAGACGTTCGTCGGCGCTGGCATGGGTGCCTTTTCCGTCTTGCGCGGCAAATTCGACTCCCGCGAATATTCATAAAAGATTCTATTTTCTATTTTTGGAACCTGTGCTATAATATTTTTAACACGTTCCCCGCCGCTTCGACGCAATGCGGCGGACACAGAGAAAAAACGTCAAGAAACGGAGGCAGCCGCATGAAGATTCGCGTTACCGTCACCATCAACGAGCTGGACTATATCCTGATTTCCACCGAGGACGTGGAATATGTGGAAAGGGTAGCGGCACATGTGGATGAAACGCTCCAGAATGTGCTCAAGGAAAATAAGGTCTCGCTGATCAACGGCGCTATTTTAACGGCGGTAAACATTGCCGACGAGTATTTTAAGGAGATGGAGGCGGCGGAAAACCTGCGCAGCCAGCTCAAGGAATATCTGGAAGAGGCCACAAAGATGAAGCAGGAGCTGTCGGAGGCAAAGCGTGAGCTGCTGAGGCTGAAGGACAAAAAGCACTCGAACGCCCCCCAGGAGCGTTCCTGACAGGGGGGTGCGACAATGCTGGAGCTGTTAGCGCCCGCCGGATCGCCGGAGGCGGTGGCTGCCGCCGTGCAAAACGGCGCGGACGCCGTCTATTTAGGATATGGTTCCTTTCACGCACGCCGCAATGCAAAAAACTTTTCGCAGGAGGAATTTGCGGCGGCAATCTCTTATTGCCATATTCGGGGGGCAAAGGTCTACCTCACCATGAACACGCTGCTCACCGACCGCGAACTGGCAGAGGCAGCTGCGCTCATTGACGAGGCCTCGGCGCTGGGGGTTGACGCGGTGCTGGTACAGGATCTGGGCGCGCTGCGCATGATCCGCCAGACTGCTCCCGACCTCCCGGTACACGCCTCCACCCAGATGACCATCCACAGCCTGGACGGGGTAAAGCAGGCCGCCGATCTGGGTATGTCCCGGGTGGTGCTCTCCCGGGAGCTGTCCCGGGACGCCCTGGAGCATATCTGCATCCACACCCCCATTGAAATTGAGGTATTCGCCCACGGCGCCCTCTGTATGTCCTACAGCGGGCAGTGCTTCTTCTCCTCCGTTCTGGGCGGGCGCAGCGGCAACCGGGGGCTCTGTGCCCAGCCCTGCCGCCTCAACTACGGCTGGGGGAACCGCGCCGACGAGCACCCCCTCTCCCTGAAGGACTTATCCCTGATCCACTGGATTGAGGAGCTAAAGAAAATGAAGGTGGCCTGCCTCAAGCTGGAGGGGCGCATGAAGCGTCCGGAGTATGTGGCGGTGGTCACCGGTATTTATGCCCGCGCCATCAAGGAGGAGCGCCCCCCCACGCAGGAGGAGTGGAAGGCGCTGCACGATGCCTTTTCCCGGCAGGGGTTTACCCAGGGCTACTATCTGGATCAGAAAGGCCCGGATATGTTCGGCGTGCGGGAGGAAGCGGAGGAGCCAAAGCAGTTGTTTGCCGACGCCCGTACCACCTACGCCCCGGACAGCGAGGCTCAGCGGGTTCCCGTCACCCTCTACGCCATGATCCGCCCCGGCGAGCCGGCTCGGGTGGGGGTGGAGGACGACGCGGGGCGGGTGATGACCGCCGAAGGCGCCGTGCCGGAGGAGGCACGCACCCTGCCCCTGACGGCGCAGGCGGTAGAAAAGCAGATCTCCCGCACGGGAGGCACCCCCTTTCGCGCGGAACGCACCCGGTGTCTGGTGGAGGAGGAGCTGTCCCTCCCCCTCTCCGCCCTCAACGCCATGCGCAGGCAGGTGCTTGATGCGCTGACTGCCGCCCGTGCCCTTCCCCCGCAACGGGAGCGGGGAACATACCACGCCGGGGTGCGCTACCCCAACCGCAAGGATCCCCCCGTCCTCACCATTTCGGCGCTGCGCGCTGACCAGGTGACGGAGGAGCTGCTGGCACTGCGCCCGGCGATGGTCTTCCTCCCTCTGGACGAGCTGGCTTCTCACCCGGAAAAGGCGGCGGGGGGACAGACCCGCATAGGGGTCACCCTCCCCCGGGTGCTTTGGGATAAAGAGCGCGGCGACGCCTTGGACAAGCTCCGGGCGGTGCGGGCGCTGGGTGTTACCGACGCGCTGGCGGGTACCCTGGGCCCCGCCCGGCTGGCAAAGGAGCTGGGCTTCACCCTGCGGGGGGACTTCGGGCTGGGGGTCTATAACGCCCAAGCCCTCAAGCAGCTCAAACGCCTGGGCTTTGTCTCCGCTATGGTTTCTTTTGAACTGAAGCTCGCTCAAATCAGGGATTTATCCAAGGCTCTGGACATAGAGATGATGGTATACGGGCGTATGCCTCTGATGCTCACGGAGATCTGTATTATCAAAAACCAGACAGGCCGCTGCAACTGCACCAACACGAATACCCTCATCGACCGCAAGGCAGAGCACTTCCCTGTACTTCCCGCCCCCGGCTGCCGCAACGAGATTTATAACAGTCAAAAGCTCTTTTTGGCGGACAAGGCGGCGCAATACCAACGCGTGGGCATCTGGGGGGCGCGGCTGCACTTTACCACCGAAAACGCCAAGGAGTGCGTACAGGTCACCCAGCGCTACATGGATCAGGCGCGCTGGACGCCCAACACCTACACCCGCGGCCTTTATTTCCGGGATGTGGAATAATTTTACAGGCAACCCAGTCAAAATGGATTAACACTACAGGAGCGTGGCTATGATATTGAAGATAAAACCTGTCTCCCCCAAAATCGGCGGGGAAATTCCCTTTCCCTTTTACGCCAGCGACGGGGCGGCGGCAATGGATCTGTGCGCCTGCACTGACGCACCGGTAGAGCTTGCGCCCCGCGCCCTGGTGCGGATTCCCACCGGGATCGCCATTGAGCTGCCGGGGAAGGAGTACATGGCGCTCCTCTTCGCCCGCTCCGGCCTCGGCGCAAAGCACGGGATCGCCCTCTCCAACGGTGTGGGCGTCATTGACAGTGACTACCGCGGGGAGGTACAGGTGGCGATGACCAATCTCTCCGACACCCCCTATACCATTCAGCCCGGCGACCGGATCGCGCAGCTGGCCGTGGTTCCCGTGGCGCACCCGAGCCTTGTCCTGTCGCATACACTGGAAGAGACGAACCGTGGCGTCGGCGGCTTTGGCTCCACGGGCGCATAACCGCCAAGCCCGCTGGAAAAAACCCGTATCCTAGTCTGTCATTAAGCTCTTAAATTGCAGATTCGTATGATTACTGACTTCGGAAAGGATCGTTTGTGAGATGGAACTTATTCTTGCTTCCCACTCCCCCAGGCGGCGGGAGCTTTTGGAACGTATGGGACTGACGAAATTTCAAGTGCTTGTCTCCGCAGAACCGGAGGCACTGGATCAAACCCTCCCCCCAGAAACGCTGGCGGAGCGCCTCGCGGAGCAGAAGGCCCGCTCCGTGCAGAGGCAGGCGGGCGAGGGGGCGCTGATTATCGCCGCCGACACGGTGGTGGTGTATAACGGCAAGGTATTGGGAAAACCCACCTGCGAAACGTCGGCGCGGCATATGCTTGCCACCCTCTCCGGCCACCGTCATCAGGTCTACACCGGGGTGACGGTGCTGCGGGGCAGCCAGTGCCACACGGAGCATGAAATGACGGAGGTTTCCTTCCGCCCCATCCGGCAGGAGGAGATTGACGCATATATCGCCACGGGGGAGCCGGCGGACAAAGCCGGTGGCTACGGTATTCAGGGTTACGGCTGCCTGTTTGTAACCGGGATTTTAGGGGATTATTATAATGTGATGGGTCTGCCGGTCTGCCGCTTGGGTCAGATGCTCAAGCGGTTCGGCGTAGACTGCCTGACAAGGCTGGAGGACGCCGGTACGAAAACCGGGTAAAAATGGAGTTGGCGCGGTGAAGCATTTTTTCAGGCACAATGGAATCTGGGTACTCATCATCGCGGGGATTCTCGCCGTGGTGACCTTTGCCGTCTCCTCCGCTCTGGGGGGGACGGCCTCGCCGCTGAGAAATCTGGTTGGGGTGCTCTCCACCCCCCTGCGCTCCATCGGCAGCAGCTTCGCCGCCTGGACGGAGGAGCGGTATAACGACGCCTACGAACGCGAGCGGCTGCTCGATGAGATTGAGCGCCTGCAGGGGGAACTCTCCGACATGCAGGATAAGGCGCGGGAGGGCGAACAGGACAGCAACGAAAACGAGCGCCTGCGCAGCCTGCTCGGCCTGCGCGCCAAGGAGCGGGAATTTACGCTGGAGTCCGCCACCGTAACGGAGCACAGCCGCAGCAACTGGAGTTCCACCCTTACCATCAGCAAAGGCGCAGGCATGGGGGTCGCGGTGAACGACTGCGTGGTGGACGCCTACTATAACCTCGTCGGCGTGGTGACGGAGGTGGGGGAAAACTGGGCCATCGTCTCCACCCTGATCGACGCCAACCTTCAGATGGGCGCCACCATCACCCGCACGGCGGAGGCGGTCATTCTGGAGGGGGATTTTTCTCTGATGGGCGAGGGAAAGAGCAAGCTCTCCTATCTGCCCGACGGCGATGACGTGCTGCCCGGCGACGAGGTGCTCACCTCCGGAAAGGGCGGCCTCTACCCATCCGGCCTTGTGGTGGGCACCATTGAGGCGTTCCGCACGGAGGCCTCCGGCATGACCCGCTACGCCGTTGTGCTCCCGGCGGCACAGCTGGATCAGCTCCAACAGGTGTTCGTGATCGTCGACTTTACCATCGTGGAATAGCGGAAGGAAGGACGCATATGACATCGGGAGATTTTCTGATTAAATGGAGCGCCTACCTGCTGGCTCTGATCCCCATTTACATCGCTGAATTCTGCATTACCTGCTATCTGCCCGTCTTCGGCGTCATCCCCATGCTGCTGCCGCTGGCCGCCGTGGCCGTGGCGGTACTGGAGGGATCGGTGGCGGGGGCGGGCTACGGCCTTGCGGTAGGTATCCTCTGTGATACCATGTATCCCGGCGTCCCGGGGGGGTGGACCATCGGGCTGACCCTGCTGGGTACCCTGGCGGGCATTCTGGCGCAGTACCGCCTGCGCCAGAATCTGGCAGGCTGCCTTCTGTGCGCCCTGCTGGCGCTGGGGATCATTGACCTGCTGCGCATCGCCTCCCGCCTGCTGCGCGGGTCGGCCTCCTTTTCCGCTATGCTGGCCGTGGCGGTGCCGGAAATTCTCTATTCCGCCGTCTTCGTCTTCCCGCTGTACGGCCTGTTCCTCTGGATTTTTATCCGCGTGCCAAAGCGCACGGTGCTGTGATCCCCGTTTTACGCTGAAAGGAGCGCCCCATGGACGGCAAGCAATTTCAAATCAGACTGCGCGTGGTTATCGCCATGGTACTGGCCGTGACCCTTCTCTTCGTGATGGTGCTCTATAACCTGCAGGTGGTCAACGGCGCCTCCTACCGGGAGCAGTCAGCCCGCAAAATCGAGAGCTGGGAGACCGTAGAGGCCGCCCGGGGCGAAATTCTCGACCGCAACGGCGCGGTGCTTGTCTCCAACCGCACCAGCTATCAGGTCACTCTGGACAGCGCGGCCATGGGGGACGAGGCGGAGCGCAACGCCACCCTGCTCTCTCTGATTACCATCTCCCGCAACAGCGCCATCGCCTGGCCGGATAGTCTTCCCATCACCGAAACCGCGCCGTTCTCCTTTACCTTCGATACGGGGGACGCCCCTGCCTCCTTTCAAAAATTTCTGGAGAAAATGAAGTGGACCCAGGAGGCGGACATGGGGGCGGACATCCTGCTGGACAAAATGAAGACCTTCTTCGAGCTGGATGCCTCCCTGTCTGACCGGGACGCCCGCGCGGTGCTGGGTGTCCTCTATGAGCTGCGGGTACGCGCGCTGGATATCGTACGCGCCGACTACGTGTTCGCGGAGGATGTGGGCATTGATTTTATCACGCTGGTGAAGGAGCGCAACCTCCGGGGCATCCGCATTGAGGCCACCGCCGTCCGCCAGTATGACACCACCGCCGCCGCCCATATTCTCGGCCGGGTTGGACTCATGGACGCCGAGGAGTGGGAGAAGTACCGGCAGAGCGGCTACGCCATGAACGAAACCGTGGGCAAGGACGGGGTGGAGCTGGCCTTTGAGGACTATCTCCACGGCACCCCCGGGGTGCGCTCCCTGGAGTACTCCACCAGCGGGAAGGTGGTCAACGAGACGTGGAACACCGAGCCGGAGCCGGGACAGGACGTGTGCCTCACCCTGGATCTTGGCTTGCAGGAGGTGGTGGAGCAGTCCATGGCGGAGCGTATCCCGCAGATCTCCTCTTCCCAGACGGAGGGGGGCGCGGTGGTGGTCACCGACATGACCGGCGGGATTCTGGCAATGGCCTCCTACCCCACCTTTGACCTGTCTACCATCTATGCCGACGCCGCGCTCTATCAGGAGGCGCTCAACGACCCCCTAAAACCCCTGCGCAACCGTGCCACGCTGGAGGCTTACTCCCCCGGCTCCACCTTTAAGATGATCACCGCCATCGCCGGGCTGGAGGAGGGGATTCTCACCACCACCACCCGTGTACTCTGCGAGGGACGCTATAAATTTTACTCCCGCATTCAGGATCAGCCCATGTGCTGGATTTTCCGCCAGTACGGCCGCACCCACGGGTGGGAAACCGTTACCGACGCCATTCGGGATTCCTGTAATATCTTCTTTTACGACACCGGGCGGCAGCTGGGCATTGACACACTCAACCGGTACGCCGCCATGTTCGGCCTGGGGCAGAAAACGGGCATTGAAATCGGCGAGACGGCGGGGGTTGTGGGCAGCCCCGCCTACACCGAATCGGTGGGGCAAACCTGGTACGAGGGCAATACCATGTATGTGGCCATCGGGCAGGAGAACACCCTCGCCACCCCCCTCCAGCTTGCCAACTACGTGGCGGCGCTGGTCAACGGCGGCAACTACTACAGCACCCACTTGCTCCACTCGGTGTCCTCCGGCGACCCCGCCCAGGTGACTGAGACCTATCAGGCCGCACCGGTCGCCACCATGGATATCTCCCCCGAAAACCTCTCCGTGGTAAAGGAGGGCATGCGTCAGGCGGCGGCGGACGGCAGCTCTGCCAAGTACTTCAAGAACCTGAACGTGACAATCGGCGCAAAAACCGGCAGCGCCCAGACCAGCACCGCGTCGGAGGCAAACGCCGTTTTTGTCTGCTTCGCCCCCTATGACAATCCCGAAATCGCCATCTCCATCGTGGTGGAAAAGGGCGGTGGCGGCACAGAGCTCGGGGTCATCGCCGCCGATATCCTCAGCTACTACTTTGCGCCGGAAGCCGACGAGGATACAGACAGCGCAGATGCCCCCGCCGCGGCTGACCCCGCGGATCAGGCGGCACAGCCGGAGACAGCCGGGGACACCGCGGCGAACACCAACCCATCCGCGGCGCCGGAGGACGCTTCTACCTCCACCACCGGCGTGTCTGCGTCCAACGCCACCGGCACCGGCGAATCATCCACAGACGCAGGCGGTGCGGGCGTCTCCGACGCCCTCCGCCCTGAAGAGATTACCCAATCGGAACCGGCGGATGCAGGTTCGCCCGATACAGCGCCGGATCCCGGCTCATCCGATCATACGCCATAGTGTCAACAGGGCCCTATGGCAGAGGGAGCATGCCCATGAACGAACTGGAGATTTATGACCCGTGGGACGCCCACTGTAAAACCCCCTTCGGCGCGGTGCCCGCCGGAACCACGGTGCAGTTCCATGTCCGTCCCCTCCGGCGGGACGGGGTGCTGCGGGTCACTCTGGTGGGAAAATGGGAGCAGCGCCGGGATCAGCGGCTGGAGCTGCCCCTGGTGTGGACGGGGCTGGACGGGGCGCGGGATCTCTTCTCCTGCGCCCTGGAGATCACCGACTATGTGGGTCTTCTCTGGTATCACTTTGTTTTGGAGCTTGGTCACGGGCGTCTGATCCCCCTGTCCGATCACCAGCTCACCGTTTACGACGGCAGCGAGACAGTACCCGACTGGTTTGGCGGGGGTCTCACCTATCAGATTTTCCCCGACCGCTTCCACCGCACCGTCCTCCCCGACCCCGCGGGTCTGGTGGGCGGGCGCACCGTGCATCAAGGCTGGCAGGAGGAGCCGGACTACCTCCCCGACACCCATGGGGAAATCCGCAACCGGGATTTCTTCGGGGGAAATCTGGCGGGAATTCTGGAAAAGCTCCCCTATCTGCACAGCCTGGGGGTGGAAACCCTCTACCTCTGCCCCATCTTTGAGGGGGCGGAAAACCACCGCTACGGCATCGGTGACTATGAAAAAATTGACCCCATGCTGGGCAACGAGGAGGACTTTTCCGCGCTGTGCAGCGCCGCCCACGCCCTGGGTATGCGCGTGCTCCTGGACGGGGTCTTCAATCATACCGGGTATGTCAGCCGCTATTTTAACGGCGACGGCTCCTATCCGGAGCTGGGGGCGCACCAGTCCCAAGCCTCCCCCTATTTCTCCTGGTTCTCCTTCCGCCGCTGGCCGGAGGAGTACGACGCCTGGTGGGGCATCTACTCCCTGCCCAACACCAATGAACGCGATCCCGGTTTTCGCGCCTACATGCTGGAAGGGGAGCATTGCATCGTGCGCCGCTGGCTGCGGGCGGGGGCGGACGGCTGGCGTCTGGATGTGGCCGATGAGCTTCCCGACGACTTCATCCGCGACCTTCATGCCGCCGCCCGCGCGGAAAAGCCGGACGCCGTGATCCTGGGCGAGGTATGGGAAGACGGTTCCAATAAGGTTGCCTATAGCGAGCGGCGCAGACATATCTGGGGCAGACACTGCGACGGTCTGATGAATTACCCCTTCCGCACCGCCCTCATTGACTTTCTGCTGGGCGGCGACGCCCACCGGTTTCTGGAGCGCATGGAAACCCTGCGGGAGCACTACCCCCCCTTCGCTTGGTACGGCGGCATGAACTTTCTCGGCACCCACGACACGGTGCGCATTCTCACCCTGTTGGGGACGGGGGATGCCCACACGCAGGAGAGCCGCCAGTGGCGGGCGGAGTACCGCCTGTCCCCCGCGGTACGGACGCTGGGCATCCGGCGGCTGCGCCTGGCCTCGCTGGTACTGTACGCCTTCCCCGGCTCCCCTACCCTCTATTACGGCGATGAGGCGGGTATGGAGGGCTTTGAGGATCCCTTCAACCGCCGCACCTTTCCGTGGGAACAGGAGGACACCGAGCTGCTCTTATGGTTCCAGACGTTGGGGCGGGCGCGGCGGGCGCTGCTCCCCCTCCGGCGGGGAGAGCTTCGATATAGAAAAGCGGAAAAGTGCGTGCTGGCCTTCTCCCGTGTGTGGGGGAAGCAGGAGGTATTCACCGCCGTCAACGCCGGAACCCGCACGGAAACCGTCACCCTCCCCTGGTCGGGCGCATCGCTCAGGCTCCCCCCTCTCAGCGGACGCCTGATTCCCAACCCGGCCTGCGGGGATGCCTTCGAGGGGCTATAGCGTGGTTTTTATCAATGGAGAACCCTGACAGGGGAAAGCAACACCCCGGTTCTGAAATCGGTTCTGAAATCGGGAAATTCTTGCTTGCATCAAACAGCCGCATACGATATAATGGGAGTGTTACGGCTATTTTTAAGTAGCCCGTTTCTTCCTGTCAAGACAGCATCGACGCGATTTTTGCATCGCGTCAGGACACATCAAGCCTCCCTCCCCCCGGGAGCCGGAGGCCACCTAATGGAGGATTTACTATGGTCAAGGCAATTGTCGGCGCGAACTGGGGTGACGAGGGTAAGGGCAAAATCACGGATCTGCTGGCGGAAAGCTCTGATGTCATTATCCGCTTTCAGGGCGGCGCCAACGCGGGACATACGATCATCTGCGACTACGGCAAATTTGCCCTACATCAGCTCCCCTCCGGAGTTTTTTACCCCCACACCACCAATATTATCGGCAACGGCGTGGCGCTCAACGTCCCCGCTCTGTTGCGGGAGCTGGAAAGCCTCAAGCAGGGCGGCGTCCCCGCGCCAAGGCTGATTATCTCGGAGCGCACACAGCTTCTGATGCCCTATCACATTCTTCTGGATACCTACGAGGAGGAGCGGCTGGCAAACAACGCCTTCGGCTCTACCAAATCAGGTATCGCCCCCTTCTACTCCGACAAGTACGCTAAATACGGTATTCAGGTCTGCGATCTGTGGGACGACTCCCGCCTGCTGGAGCGGCTGAAGGCCATTTGTGAGCGGAAAAACGTACTGCTCACCCATCTCTATCACAAGCCGGAGCTGGACGCGCAGGCGTTGTTTGACGAGGTAATTGGCTACCGGGACATTCTGGCGCCCTATGTCGGCGATGCCACCGGCTTTGTTCATCAGGCGCTGCGCGACGGCAAGCAGATCCTGCTGGAGGGACAGCTTGGCTCCATGAAAGATCCCGACTTTGGCATCTACCCCTTTACCACCTCCTCCCACACCCTGGCCGGATTCGGCACCGTGGGCGCCGGCGTCCCCCCCACCGCCATTACGGACGTAATCGCGGTAACGAAGGCCTACTCCTCCGCCGTGGGTGCGGGGGCGTTTGTCAGCGAGCTCTTTGGGGAGGCGGCAGAGCTGCTCCGCCGCAACGGCGGCGACGCCGGGGAATACGGCGCCACCACAGGCCGCCCCCGCCGGGTGGGCTGGTTTGACGCGGTAGCCACCAGGTTCGGCTGCATGGTACAGGGCGCCACGGAGGTGGTACTGACCGCCATCGACTGCCTTGGCTATCTGGATGAGATCAAGATTTGTACCGGCTATGAGCTGGACGGAAACGTATCCGACACCTTCCCCGTCCCCTCCCTGCTGGAGCGGGCGACCCCGGTGTACGTGACCCTGCCCGGCTGGAACTGCGACATACGGGGCTGTACTGATTACGACGCCCTGCCACCCCAGGCGAAGGCGTATGTGGAGTTTATTGAGGCGCAGATCGGCGTACCCATCAAGACCGTTTCCACAGGTCCAAAGCGCCATGAAATCGCCCTGCGCAAGGGATAAAAAAGAACCGGATGGCTGAACGTTTGTTCTCCATCCGGTTTTCTATTCCTGGCTGCATATTTGCGCCCTGTCTTCCGCGTAAAC
>Ga0153972_1000291_pt1 | contig 15457 bp, 15 predicted proteins | sample TSGA056MetaG_FD_104732 | JGI IMG/M metagenome (GOLD analysis project Ga0153972, IMG submission 104732) | Attine ant fungus gardens microbial communities from Georgia, USA - TSGA056 MetaG | ecosystem: Host-associated > Fungi > Mycelium > Unclassified | place: USA: Georgia, George L Smith State...
CGATACTTATTAAATCCCGGTTGAGGTTTATTTGATTTAAGTTTTCATCGAGTAAGCCTATGGTGACCGTATCAATCAAAATATCATCTTCCTTAAAAAACCATGAGTCCACTACATGTTTTACAACAGCCGTTTCACTTGAAAAACCATCCGCTGTGACGGCGTCTATAAGATCGGACGCACTATTAAGATGAACCCGCCGGCTGACGTCCTGCCCGTACATTTTATTGGGCTGCGGCTGTGATATCTGATAAAACCTGTCTTCAACTCCGAAGGACGCATCCAAAAAGTCAACGGCATAATCGGTCAAAAACTTCTCCTGCTCCTCACGTGACAGAGGAGGATGCCCGTCTTCCACTTCATGGGACGTGGAATCGTCCCGTTCAATGTTCCGGTTAAAGAAGTTGTGATTGGCGCCCAACAGGAAGGTGACGGAATAATTGCCGCTATTGTTGTCTACCAGATAGTCATACAGCGCAATACCGTCAAGACGTGTAACATCGCCGTCATATTGCGGAACAATGATTGTGGCTGATACGTCAGGGAATTCTCTGGAGATATCCCAAGATGGGGCGATAGAAAGCAGCGTTTCAATGTTCACGCCCTTTCCGCCCTGATCCTCCGCAATCTGAAAAATGGTCTCGCCGCCACGGGAATGCCCGACAAGTGCGATTTTATCCGTGTCAACTCTGCCGGCTAAATCTATAGGGTAGAGCGCCTCGCCGCCACCGGCCGCAAGTATGCTTTTGATGTGTTCATCCGCAACAGCAACACTTTTTTCAGCATCGTCGCCGTCACCGTACGTCCAGATATACGGCATGAGCATATCCATTGAGACCGCAATATACCCATTCTGTGCAAGAGCTTTAACAAGATAATCATAGCCTGTGTCAAAGCGTTTGGTTTCATCAAGATTTTCATGGGAGCCATGGGTGATCAGAACAAGCGGAAAAGGACCGTCTCCAACCGGGACAGCCATGATCCCACGGAGCTTATACGGCATTTCACGTCCTGCCAGTGAGGTATAGCTCCTGTCACCAAGATCGAATTCTGAAAATTCGTATTCATAAGCGTTTTGCATACCCGGCGCAATCTCGAAATCGGACATCTCCACCGCTACGGTATCCTGCTGCCCGGATGATGGGAGCATACTGTTAACAGGCTTGGTATTTTCCGTCTGCTGGGCCGATCCGCAAGCTGTAAATGATAGGCACAGCAGCATCGCAATAATAGGTAGAAAAATATTTTTCTTTTTCATCAATAATCCTCCATTCTTAAGTTTCATCACGTTTAACAAATAACTCTGGTAAATATTATTTGAAGTTTTTCCGGCAATTATATACAGGTTTGATATTTATACTTGATAAGATATGCCATATGTTGCAATCCTCAATGTAAAACAGAGTAACGTACAAAATGGAATTACTCTGACAATATTCTACCATAAGCCGCCGCTAAAATCCACACTATCAAGGGTTTAAGAATGGAGAGTTTCCACATCCTGCGCCATGCGTACTTCTTTCATGTTTCATCTTAAATCCGCATTACAAGTAATTGGCGCTAATCACCTTGAGTCCAAATGTCGATATCATAATACACTCCGTCAACCTCAATGCCTTGAAGCGTTAAAATATCTATCGCTTTCGCAAACGAGAATTGCCATGTCAGTTCTCCAGTATACGGGTCACCGTCTCCACCGGAGACAGAAAAGAAATGCTTATCTGTGTCATTATTTGAGAGCCCTAAATATGAATAACTATTATCTACAATAGTGCCGTCGGCAAATATCAGTGCAAATTTAGGCATTCTGAAAGTCTCCATGCTACCATCAAAGTTGCCGGTGAAGTCAATGCCCATTGAGGAAATATTGACTTTATCATACCTGTATACCACATCAGCATACGCTTCGGGGGCAAGTTCAATTGTGGTGCTGAATCCGATTGTTGCCACGTCGCTGGTTTCGGCTGTGATTACAAGTGTCTCTTTTGGGCTGTCATCTCTAATATTGTCATATAGCTCGATAAGGAGTCTCATTACCATGCCATCTTCAATGTTTGCACCATAGAAGGTTCCTTTGATTAAAATGTCACGCAGTATCTCCTTGCCCCGATACAGCTTGTTTTCCACGGCTTTAGCTTTTAAGCCCGTCTCCTTCGCTATTTCCTTGACACTGGCACCGTAGTAGTACCGCCGGAGAAAAATGGTTCGCTCAGGTTCCGATGACTGTCTATAGCCGCCGTAATCGTTGCGGTGTTTAGTCGGCGCTCGACTTCATTGTCTATATCAAATTCATCTTGCAGTTCATTTTCCAGAGTAACATCTCGTGTCCCATGTATCCTGCGTTTATAACTGATTGCGGTATTCCGGGCGATTTTACATAGATATGGCCTAAAACTGTCTGTATGCGAATTGTCAAACTGGTCAACGCAACGATACACCTGAAAAAGGACATCTGACGCACACTCCTCAACATCGCGTCCATTTTCTTTACCAAGGATTTGTGTTATGATACTGCGAATTAGCTTTCCGTATGTTGTCAATATTGCCTGAACGCCTTCGTCAGGCGATGTTCTTAGCAGTCGCAGGAGCTCTGCGTTTTCCATTGTTTCACCTCCGCTTCATGTTCAAAAAGCGCTTTCACCTGATAATACGCTTGTAACAATGAATTTCACTCAAAAAATCTAAAAAAACTAAATTTAATTAACAGTTTTTGTTTACCCGCTGTTCCAGCTCTAAATCTCGTAATCGTTATAATATATCAAGGATACAAGGATGTTATCCATTTCTGCTATTCTTCCCACAAGATGCAAACGATGGGGCAACGTAAGTTTGCTTTCAAATTTGCTCATTATGCGCTATACTATCACTAAAGGCGGTGATGATTTTGGAAACCAAAAATGTAATATCAGAGCTTCGCAAGCACCATAATTTGTCCCAGGATGAAATGGCCGAGCGGCTTTTCGTGACTCGACAGGCCGTTTCTCGGTGGGAAACCGGAGAGACTGTGCCAAACACAGAAACGCTGAAACTCATCTCAAAGGAGTTCAGGGTATCCATCGATATTCTGCTGGGGGCAGAGCCAATGCAGTGCCAAAGCTGCGGTATGACGCTGTATAGTGACGATGTAAAAGGCTCTGAGCAGGACGGAAGCAGGTCTCACGAATACTGCGCCTTCTGCTATGGTGACGGCGCTTTCCTGCGCCCCATGACACTGGAGGAGGCCATTGAGCATAATATTGAATATTTGGTTTCATGGAATGAGGAAAATGGCTTGTCCATGACCCAGGACGAGGCGCGGGCGCAGCTAAGGGAGTTTCTTCCTACGCTAAAGCGCTGGAAAACTCTGTGATGATATAGCTTCAAATGATAATAAGCCCATTGAAATCATAGGATTTCAATGGGATCTCTCTAGTAGACTACTATTAAGGGATATGGTATAATCAAGTACACATTTGGGAAAACGAGATGCGTGAGCTGGGGTACAAAATGGTAATGACATCAACGCAGGTTGACGAACAGGCACAGCATTTTTATGGAAAGCTTGGATATATTGACAGGACTGCTTGGGTTTAGACAATACCCCTCTTACACAGCCGCAGGAGATGTTCCTGCTGAAAACGCTTTAGCCGCTACTAAATCCCGGAGGATTAAACATGCCCATCTATAAAGTAAAAAACAAAGAAACAATCGAGCTGCTTTTTGAGAACTGGCACGAGACCTTCATTTGGTCGTGCCTGCAGAACTGCATGGGTGACGCCTATTCTGATGACCCAACGCAGCCCCGGTCGGCGCAGATTGTTGCCGGGGATTTCTGTGTTTTGGCCGGGAAAGTCAATAACGAGCTTATCCGAAACAGGCAGCCCTACAGTCAGCATGATTTTATTATAATGGTACCCCAGGACGAGCAATGGGCGGCAGCCATTGAGGCTATATTCGGAGAGAAGGCCACCCCAAGAATGCGCTATGCAATTAAGAAAGAACCTGATGTATTTGACAAGGCAAAGCTGCAAGGCTTTGTCTCGGCAATCCCCGACGGATATGAGCTTAGACTGATTGACAAAGCTTTATATGAAGATGCTCGCCGGACACAGTGGTCGGCAGACCTATGTTGGAATTTCCCCACATATGCCGACTATGAGAAAAACGGGCTGGGTGTCGTTGTGCTTAAGGACGGAGAGATTGTCTCCGGTGCATCCTCATATATTTTCTATCGCAGCGGTATCGAGATAGAAATCGACACCAGAGAGGACGAACGCAGAAAGGGCTTGGCGACTATATGCGGCGCAAGGCTGATTCTGGAGTGCCTGGAGCGGGGCTTATATCCAAGCTGGGATGCCCATAACCGGGAATCACTCGCACTGGCTGAAAAGCTGGGTTATCATTTTGATAAAGAATATCTCGCATACGAAGTGTGCGGGATGTAGAATATAAAGCATATTGTAAAACTCCTTATCCCATGCGGGTTAAGGAGTTTTACAGTGTTCCTAATATAACACACTCCAAAGAACGCAATCATACCTTGTCACTATGCATTTTCTTCCTAAATATAACAATTGCAACAACTAATATTACAACCGCATATCCAATCACCCACCAAAGATGAGGAAAAATAGAAGCATAGTCCCCGGAAATGGCAGCTCTGGCTGCGTCAACGGCGTGGGCGAAAGGCAAGAGATAGGCAACCTGTTCAAAGGCTCCGCCTATAAGGCTCAAATCAAACCATGCTCCGCTTAACCATGCGCTCAGATTTGTAAGAAGCGCACCACAAAGACCGCCTACCTGTTTGTCGTTCAGAATACTGCCAACCAATAGCCCGATGCCGATAAATAAAACGGCTGCTGGAATGAGCACAACAAGCGCAAGCAATACATTCATACTGATTTCAAGTCCAAGAAAAAATGAAACGATAAAGCATACAGCGCTTTGTGCAATCGCCATTGGCAAAAGCGGAAGAATATATCCAACGATGTAGTCGGACGCTTTGAGCGGCGTAGTAAAAAGCCGCATAAGAAATGAACTCGTCCTGTCTTTAGAAATAAGCGTCCCCGAAAAAAGCGAGATGAAGGAGAGACCGAAAACCGCCACTCCGGGCGCCATGCTGTCAATAACAAAAATGCTTTCAGGAACATTTGTTCCAATGATGTGAAAAAGAAATAACACAGCCAATGGAAAGCCTATACTAAAAGCCAAATTAAGAGGGTCTCTCAATAGTTCTTTACTGTTACGTGAAGCGAATATCATTGATTTCATTATTGCACCACGCCTTCCGAGGCAAGAATAACGAAAGCGTCCTCAAAATTTTTAGCATCCGTTTTGGCAATAAGCTCAGCCGCTGTTCCTACCGCTTTCAGATCGCCGTTAGACATAATTCCAATCCGGTCTGAAAGCGCTTCGGCTTCTTCCATGTAATGTGTAGTTAATATAATGGTTATTTTGCCTTTCAGCTTCTCAATAGCCGTCCATAGCTCTCTACGTGCCAAAACGTCAAGCCCCAGCGTAGGTTCGTCAAGGAACAATATCTTCGGATCTGATATAAGAGCCATAGCAATACTAAGCCTACGCTGCATACCGCCGGACAGAGTTTTTGCCATATCCCGCTCAACTTCCGCAAGTCCAAAAGCGGAAATCATTTCATTTGCTTTTATACGGGCAGTTTTTTTATCATTGCCGTATATTTCAGCGATAAGGATAAGGTTTTCCATAATGGTAAGATTGGGAGCGACAGCAGTTTCTTGTGGAGAAACATTGATTTTTTCCTTTACGGCATAGGGATTTGATACAATACTGTCACCAAGCAGTAAAGCGTCACCGCTTGTGGGGGAGATAAGGCAGGAAAGCATTTTAATCGTAGTGGTTTTACCTGGTTGTTACTGTCATCTCTTGACTTTCAAGTCTTTTCCCGTTGTTTTGCATCTGCTAGGTTTAATTATGCGCCTTCGCCTTGGGCTCCGATGAAACCTGTGGGCTTTTCGCCGCCTTCGCCCAGTGCGAGGGACAGCTGGTAGATAGCGTCGTCAAATTCCTGAACAGCTGTGCTGTTATTGTTGTAAGCTGCCTGAGCTGCTGAAATGGCTTCGTCATAGGTATCAAGATCAGCCTGTGCAATCCACTTGGTTCCGGCAGCAACGCCTGAACCGTCTTCGCTAACAACAACGCCTTCTTTTGCTGCTGTTGCGTGTTCAATGGCTATTCTAAGTGCCTCTTTTGCAGATGTTTTATCGCCATATGTGAATCCGATTGGGTGACCCGTAGGAGTGCACCACATGGTGACGGGAATCTCTGTCAATCCGAGAGCAACATAGGATGTATAGAACTGGGTAGGTCTGTTGCAGTTGATAAGGTTGTAACGGGAAACGTTGGACTCAATCATCTCATATTCGTCTGCCTGACCGGCGTTAAGGATGAAATTGCCGCTTTCGGTTTTGCCAAGCGTACCGACCATAGGAACTGCCTTCTCGGCAACCCAACCGTCGGGAGAATAATAGAACAGGACAAAATCGCCGAAGGCAAGGTTCTCGTCAAACCTTGAGGAATGGAAAACTATGTTGTTAACATCCGGGCGGATACGGTTTGTTTCAAGCTCGAAATCGCCTCGGTTGAAGGTGATGGACTCGTTGTAATAGATAATCTCTGTTGCACGGCCAACATCGTAGGAGCTGGAATCAATCTTGTTGATAAGTCCTGTTGATACGTCGCCGTAAATGATTGTTTTATGGCCACGGACGGTTGTGATCGTCTCGTAAAAGCCGAGCCTTGCCTCCTCAAAGGACAGGTTGTCGGCGCTGGTCGTTTTATGGACATTGAAGCCCCAGCCGGATGATGTTTTGTAAAGGCTTGAAACGCCGTTTACCTGATAGTCAATTGTGTCAGTGTCCGCAGCGGGAATCTTAACACCGTTGACATACACCTTGCCCTCTGCGAGAAGAGCGGCAATGCCCTCGGCAGCGGTGGTGTCAAAATACTCGTCAAAGGCAGCGCCGGTAATTTTTGTGGCGTCGCCATCGTGGATGATTTCTGCGATTATGGCCATAGCCTCTGGATCCCCGGCAGGAACATGGGGGCTTTCCTCTGCGACATCCTGTGAAACCGGGGTGGTGGTTTTGTCATCTTTACCGGCATCGCTAGAACCGCAAGCTGCCAGAAGGGAAAGAATCAGAACCACCGCAAGGACAAGAGCAAGCAGTTTCTTATTTTTCATTATATGGTTTCCTTTCATACTATGTTTAAGAAAAGCACGGTTTGTGATTACATAAACCGTGCCTTTTGATTTACTTATCCGTTAAAACACTAAATCTTAACTTATGCGCCTTCGCCCTGAGCACCAATGAAGCCGGTTGGCTTTTCGCCGCCTGCGCCAAGAGCGTTAGCTAGGGCGTAGATAGCTGCATCATACTCGTGAACTGCTGTGCTGTTGCTGTTGCAAACGGCCTGTGCTTCTGCGATAGCTGCGTCAAAAGTATCAAGATCGGCCTGGGTAACCCACATGGTTCCGGCAGCAACGCCTGAACCGTCTGCACTGACTACAACTCCCTCTTTTGCAGCTGTAGCATTCTCGATAGCGACTGCAAGAGCATCCTTTGCAGCTGCCTTGTCGCCATAGGTGAAGCCGATTGGGTAACCGTTAGGTGTGCACCACATAACGACTGGGATTTCCTGCAATCCAAGAGCATTGTAGGCGGTGAAGAACTGGGTAGGCCTATTGCAATCGATTAGATTGTAGCGGGATACGTTGGACTCAATCATAACATACTCATCGGCAGTGCCGGCGTTTGTTACAAAGAAGCCATCTTCATTCTTGGACAATGTGCCCTCTATAGGAGTTGCCTTCTGCATAACCCAGCCGTCTGCGCCATAATAATACAGAACGAAATCACCAATATTGATGTCGTCAGAAAAATTGGTGGATGCGACGGTGATTAGGTTAACGTCAGGACGAACACGGTTTGTCTCAAGTTCGAAATCACCACGGTCAATTTTATCGACCTGGCCGCCGTGGTCTTCGAAGTATGTGATGCGGAATACATCATAGGAGCTGGAATCAATCTTGTTTATAAGACCGGTTGCAGCGTCGCCGTAAATAACGGTGTGGTGACCACGGACAGTGGTGATTGTCTCATAGAAGCCAAGTCTAGCATCAGCAAATGCAAGGTTGTCAGCGCTTGTTGTTTTGTGAACGTTGAAGCCCCAGCCGGATGATGTTTTGTAAAGGCTTGAAACGCCGTTTACCTGATAGTCTGAAGTATCGCCTTCTGCGGCAGGAACTTTAATACCGTTGACAAAGATTTTGCCTTCCTCAAGGAGAGCTGCAACACCGGCAGCGGCGTCGCCGTCAAAGTACTCGTTAAATGCAGCATCTGTAATCTTTGTAGCATCTCCATCATGGTCGAACTCATAGATTATATCCATAGCCTCGGGGTCTCCCGTTGGCTCGTCGGGGGTGTCAACAACCTCCTGAGAAACTGGGGTAGAGGCGTCGTCTTCCTTTTCCTTGTCATCGCTGGAGCCACAGGCTGCAAGCAGCGATAGAACCATAACGATTGACAGTACAAGTGCAAGAGTTTTTTTGATTTTCATCTTATACCTTTCCTTTCATTTCTTTTTTCTTTTGCTTCATCTGCAGACATATTGTAGCCAGATTTGAAAGTGAAGTCAAGCGAATCTGCACAAAAAACAGAAATGACACAGGTTTGACATTGTTGAAGTTGCTGTTTATTTGACAATCTTAACAGAGATATAAAAAAGCCACGCAATAGCGTGACTTTTAGTATATTTAGTGCTTTTGCGTTATGTAACAAGTTCGTAATAGGTAATGGCAAGCTTCACGGATACACCTACATATCAAATATGGATATTGTACACACTACTCAACCGATGGCATCTATACGCAATCCTTCACCTTCAAAACATTTTGGGGCTGGTGCAAAGAATGATTTTTTACACACCCTCCACGCCTTTACCTTTTTAGTTTCATGGATTTATACCTTTAGGAGAAGGGGGTCGCACACAGTCCGTTGAAGCCCCATATCTCTAAACTCCAACGCATATAATATGCCGCTCTTATCCCTGTAGACACCTACTATTAGCACACTCGGCACGCTCAAGAATCATCTGTGCGGTGATGCTGACAGCAATCTCCTCCGGGGTCTCCGCTTTAATTTCCAACCCAATTGGGGTAGTTATACGACGGAGGTCGCTCTCAGTAAAACCCAGCTCACGTAAATTAAAAAATACAGCCTCAGATTTTCGTCTGCTTCCAATTACACCGATGTAGCGGGCAGGCGTCATCAAGATTTGTGCCAGAACTTTCTGATCGTCTTTGTGTCCTCGGGTCATGATCACAACATAATCATCTTCGCCAATAGTGACATAGTCTGCAATGCGGTCATTATTAATAAGCTGGACCGCTTCAACCCCAACAAACAGCTCCTGATGGCAAAACTCATCCCTGTCATCAAGAACAATGCACCGAAAATCTACCGCGCTCATTGCGGGAACCAGCGCTTGCGCCACGTGTCCTCCTCCGAAGATGTAAACTTTACCGGCCTGTACAAGCTTCTCGCAGTAGAATAAATGTCCGCCGTATTCCGCCTGAACCGGCTTGCTTCCCATGTGTTTAATCGCCTCGCTGGGCGCATCAATTCCAAACAAACCACTTTTCTCACCGTAAATACCCATAGTTCCACCCTGTCCTAAAGCAATTTTATATATAAGCCAGGATTGTTCCGCCCGCTGATACATATTTTCAATTCCTTTTGTCAGCGCAAGAATGGAGGCGTCGTATGCCGGAACATAGTGGAAATAAATATGTATATCTCCGCCACAAATCATACCTAAGTCTTGCACCTGGTAATATTCAATGCGGGAATTCTTTGATTCCAGTACTTCCTGTGCTATTTGTTCACTGTGAAGCTCCACAGCTCCGCCGCCTATAGTCCCGTACATCCGACCATTGTTTGTGACCAGCATGTGTGCACCTGCCCTACGTGGTGTAGACCCGCTGCTGGCAATCACAGTTACCAGCACACTTTCCCTGCCATTTCTTAATTCTCCATTCAGCAGGCTGAACAGCTTCCTCATGATAAACATCCTTTCTTTGAATGTCATTCAGCGGAATAATGCGAGCCCCGCACAGTTTGTCCTAAATCTCATCTTCATAACTGTCATATATCTTTAATTCGATTATTTAAAAATATATGCTAAAGCACAGAGATATATAACTTATCAAAAGTGGTTGACTTCTTATTTACTGACGTCATTTTCATAATAATCATCTAAACCTTTTTAAAATAGCCATATATTCTTCTATAGTATCCATATCCGTTATAATTCCATTGTCGTCAACATAAAGCTCTTGCTTTTCTGGTGAGGAACTTTCCAGACAATCCCTTAAGCTGGTTAACGTTGAATCTAAAATAACAGGAATGAACAGCTTGTCCAATAAAATAGGATGTCCCTGTTGCCCATGATAAACGGGAACAACGAATTGTCCGTTTTTATCTATCATTTGGTTAATTGTATCTGCTTTTAAAAGCGGATAATCTCCCGGCGTGAGGAAAAACCGTTCAGATTCTACATCCCTTATACCTGTTTTAACTGAACTAAACATACCCTGCGGGTAGTCACTGTTATATTCTAAATGAACTTTAGAATAACGGATCAGGCATTTTTTGATATCTTCGTGGTATTTTCCCGTCACCACAATTATTCTGGAACAGGATTCATAAAACGTGTCTATACATCTTTCTATTACAGTTTTTCCGCCTACCTCCAGGAGCATTTTATTCCGTCCCATTCTGGATGAAAGGCCGGCCGCCAATATTACGCAATCAACTCTCATCCGTTTGATAGTATGGATTTTACAGCGTCCCTGATTTCACTATAACCGGTGCATCTGCATAAATTTGACTGAAGCCACTGCGTTATGACAAAATCGTCGGCATCTGGATGAATGTTGGAAAGAGCGTGACATACCATTAGAAATCCGGAGGTACAGTAACCGCATTGAAATCCCCAATTCTCCACGAAGGCCTTTTGAGCGGGCGCGTTATTAAGCCCTTCCACCGTTGTGACCCTGTGACCGATGGCTTCCACCGCCAGCATTAAGCAGGACTTTATAGGCCAGCCGTCCACAAGGACTGTACAGGCCCCGCAATCACCGTTTTCGCATCCAGGTTTCGTACCGGTCAGGGATAACTGCTCCCTAAGTACATGAAGTAGCGTATAGGAGGGCTTTACCATTACCGTAACGGTTTCACCGTTTATATCCAAGTCGATGATACATTTTCCTGTATAAGAAGTCATTTTTATGTTAATCTCCCTTAAAATTCTCAAACATCTGCGATAGAATATTGCGCAGGACAAACATACGATACTCACGGCTTCCATGTATATCGCTGATTATAAGACCGCCAATTTGACGGGTGATCTCGGATATGCGTTCTTCCTCAGAAATAGAAGTATTATTCAGCGCCTTCGATGAAAGCCAAATGGGCATGTCCCCGGCGCCGCTTACCGCCGCTTGAATCTTGCCATCCTTTTTATTAGCTGCCATAGATATAAGCGGATAATCGATTTTGTCCATCTTTGTCTTTTTAACATGATTATATGGCAGATTTATATCGTTTTGCTCTATCAAAATCTGCACTAAAAAACCGCCTTGCTCAATATGCAATCGTCCGTCAAAGATCTGGGAAAACGGCAATTCCTGCAATCCATCTTTTGTCATGACTTTCGCCCTGCTATTTGTAATCATCAGCGGAAGGGCGGCTTCCCGGTAGATAATCGTACTGCCGAGATTCCCGCCCAACGTAATTTTCCCCTGTATGGTATGGTCGGCAATTCTGGATACGGTTTCACACAGCAAGGGAAAGCAGCCGGATTCCGCTATACCGGTTAATGTCATGGCGCTTCCGATGATGAGGTCGTTATTTTCGCTTGACAGGACATTGCATTCCGGAATATTTTTTAAATCAATCACCGCATCGAATTTGATACTTTCAGCCCTTGCCATGCTGATGATCTCAGTACCTCCACCGTAATAAAGAACAGATTGATTACCGGCCGCAAGATTATAATAGCACTCGATAGCCTCATTCAACGTATCAGGTTTATAATATGCAAAATCAAATGAGGTCATAGGCATCATCCTTTATTTTCTGCAAACCGGAAACAGTACCGGTGTCCTCTAAGTTTTGGGACTGAGTCCCAAAACTTTCTAATGAGGGCGTATCCGAAGGCGCACATGTTTTCTTCTTCCATATTAACTCGGATGATATCGGTATTTCCGTAATATCAATCTGGGCTGCTAACGACAGAGCGTTAGAAAGCGCTGCCGGCATACCTATAATCCCATGTTCGGATATGCCTCTTGCTCCAAATGGTGTGTCAATTTGGGGCGTTTCCACAAATTCGACTAAATAATCGGGTGTTTCCCCGTAACGGAGCATCTTGTACGTCCGAAAGCTTGTGTTTTGCATAATACCGTTACTATCATAGATGAATTCCTCATCCGTACCGAGTCCAAGCCCCATACACATTCCCCCCATGATAATCCCTTTGGCGGTTTTCGGATTTAATACCTTGCCTGCGTCAATAACTGTTGCCGCTTTTAAGAGCCTGTATGTGTGCTGCTTGGTATCATATTCCACTTCCACAGCCTGCGCTCCGACAGTCCAGCTATGTCCCGGTTTTCCTTTGCCGGTTTCGGGATTCAAAAGCGTCAGATGATTCATAATATAGCTCCCTCGGCCAATAATCGGACCCATAACTGAGTTGCCGTTTGTATATTCATATCCGTGTACCAAGTCTTTGAATGAAACATAAAACGACGGATCGGCTTTAACATAGACCTTTTCGTCCGCCACTTCCAAATCTTCGGGCGGACATCTCAAGACGACCGCCCCAAGACTGATGAGCTGATGTATTACATCTTGTGCCGCATTAAGCACTGCTCTTCCTGCTAAAATGGTGGACATGCTGGCCACCGTTTTCCAGTGCTTCGGGGTCGTTTCGGTATCGACATACATCTTCACAAAAATGCGGTCGATGCTCATCTTCATTTTTTCCGCAAGTATTTGCGCCATTGTCGTTTTCATTCCAGGTCCTATCTCTATAACGCCGCAGGATAAATTAATGCTTCCGTCTTTGTTGAACGTTAATAACACAGAAGAAAGTGAATTGGTTTCTGAGTCGGATGTCTTTGCAAAGCAGGCAATTCCTTTAGCCCGTATCAGATTATTGCTTTCTGGGGTTCTGGGTCCTTCATCCCAATTGATCAGGTTTTTTAATTTGTTAAGGCATTCGTCCAAGTTGCCGGTATTGCTGAGTGTAACTTTTACCTGTGTCGGGGTGAAATTACCCTCTTTTACTGCGTTTATATGCCGTATTTCAAACGGGTCCATTTGAAGTGAACAGGCAAGCTTATCTATCATCCTTTCGAGACAAAAGGCATGCGAAGTGTGCCCGAATCCGCGAAATGAGGTCGCATAAGAATGATTTGTATAAACCGTATAACAATCGACCTGTATATTCTCAATATTATAAGGGCCGGCGCTGTCAGTTAAAATAGCTTTTGCCATTCTCGGTCCTATTTCCGCATAAGCTCCGCACTCCATATGAAAAGTCATCTCAGCGGCGGTGATCTTGCCGTCCTTTTTAGCGCCGAGCTTAATAGCAGCCATAATCCCTATATGGCAGGGAGAGGTCACTATGTCCTCCTCACGGGTATTTGCGAGCTTTACGCTTTTCCCCGGAACCGTTCTTGCCGCAATATACGCCAAAACTTCAAGCTGAACAGGAGCTTTTCCCCCAAATCCGCCCCCTACAAAAGGAACCTGAATAATCACGTTCCCTTCCGGTACATTAAAGTATTCGCATATTTCTTCTTTAACGGAGAACGGAGCCTGCGTTGAGCTTTGTATAACCACCCTGCCGTCCGGATATATTTTACATGTGGCGGCTCTGGTTTCCATCGCAGCATGATCGGATTGGGGCAAACTAAAGGTGCATTCTACGGTTATATCACTTTCAGCCCAGCCTTTCTGCAAATCGCCTTTACGTACTTTGCAGCAATGGCAGATATTAGTGTTAGGGATAGGGTATATATCGCTCACCGCTCTTTGATAGTTAACAGTATTTTCATGTATTAAAATGGGATCAGGCTTGATCGCTTCAGCTATAGAATTGATAACCGGCAGGGTCACATACTCAACCTGTATATTTGCAACAGCCGCCTTTGCATTCTGCTCATTGTCGGCAATCACCATCGCCACAGGTTCTCCGAAGTAGCGGACTTTCCCCTTGGCGAGAGGAGGTCTGTCACGCAGGATAACCCCACATAAGAGGTCTGTGTCATTGCCGGTGATAACGGATTTTATGCCCGGCATACAGGAGGCTTTTGATGTATCAATAGAAATGATTTGCGCATGGGCATGTGGACTTGTGAGCAGCTTGGCATAAAGCATACCCTGCTCTATAATGTCGCCTGTATATTTTGCAGCTCCCGTAACCTTGTTCCATGCTTCTTTTCTTACAATATCTTTACCTAACTGTGTTTCCATAAAAACCTCAACTCAGTTTTATAATGTCGAACCGTAAATGATTTTCGCCAATCGCCGGATAAAACCCGTTCTTTACTATCAGTGATATAAACCTTGTTCCTATTATTATTTGAATTTATTTGATTATTATGTAATTCCTTACTATGCTTAATCATAAGGTGGCTCTCTGTTTTCGATTTTATTTTTGATTACAATTATTAAAAGCTCAAAGCTAAGAAATATTTGCGGAGACTGTAGTTGGTTATCGTTTTGCGAAGGATCTGCTGCAAAATAGATTGTCATGGTACATGGGTTGAAACAAAACACAATACAATACAGGCGGCAAGAGCTCTTGCCGCCTGTATTGCTATGCCACAGGAAGACGTTGCGACAAGTATATTGCGACCTGTTACAACAACTTTCTGCCTGAGTTTAATGGATATGTGCGCTAAAAAGATGTAGATTTCCAGCAAACAAAATGATTAATATATCTAATGAATTTACCAAGTTTGCCAGGTTTCCGTTCCGTTCTTATCCCTGACATATTCATGCTCGAACGATGCCTCAATTATATTCGTATAAGCCCAATGACTCTCCGTGATATCGTTATATGGGTTTATGTCGTCCGGCAGAGTGTCCGGATTCCTGTTAAGCATTGTATTTATGGTTTTCACTGCTTCCGCACGGGAGATGCTTGCTTCAGGTTTAAAGCTATAGTCCGGATAGCCGTCCACCCAGCCTCTTATGTAGGCCGAATTGATATATGAGACCGCCCAGTGGGATTCAGACACATCACTGAAGGCCGTACCCGTTGTCAGGAGCAGTCTGTCGAATCTTGACGCCACGGCAGCAAATTCCGCCCTCGTTATACTGCTGTCCGGCCTGAATGTGCCGTCAGGATAGCCGGTTATTACTCCCAG
>Ga0153972_1000293_pt1 | contig 15449 bp, 17 predicted proteins | sample TSGA056MetaG_FD_104732 | JGI IMG/M metagenome (GOLD analysis project Ga0153972, IMG submission 104732) | Attine ant fungus gardens microbial communities from Georgia, USA - TSGA056 MetaG | ecosystem: Host-associated > Fungi > Mycelium > Unclassified | place: USA: Georgia, George L Smith State...
AGGAACATCGGAACTGGCAGCAGACCCGATGCGGATCGGTCTGACGGGCTCCCCCACGCAGGTCATAAAGACGTTCACCCCCAAACGGCAAAGCGAAAGCATCCCGATTCCAGGAACGCCCGGGGAGCAAGCCTCTCAGCTGGCAATTCTTTGTAAGGAGGTATCCAGGTGACCGGTTTAAAAGTTGACAGAGAAAAATGTATCGGCTGCGGTCTTTGTGTAAAAGCCTGTGTATCCCATGGGTTAAGCATGGAGAAAAAGAAGGCGGTTGTGAATGATCATTGCACCTTATGCGGCATTTGTGTGGATAGTTGTCATGTCAGAGCCATTTCTTTGGAAAAAGAAAGCGTGGTTTCGGAGGAACAATGGAAAAACAGTAAAGGTATCTGGGTATTTGCGCAGCAGAAAGAGGGAGAAATTCTGCCTGTGGTTTATGAATTACTGGGTAAGGGAAGAGAATTAGCGGATGGTAAGGGCTGTCGGCTGACGGCACTTTTAGGCGAAGCAAAAGAGCATGGAAATACAGAAAAATTGATTGCTGCCGGAGCCGATCAGGTAATTGTCTGCCGGGATTCTCGTTTGGCAGAAATGGATACGGAAATTTATGTAAAATGGATCTGCCGTCAGATACAACGCTTTGCCCCTGAGATTTTCCTGTTCGGAGCCACCGGTTTTGGCAGAGCTCTGGCCCCCGGCGTAGCGGTTCATATGCGGACCGGATTGACCGCCGACTGCACGGTCTTAGAAATCGATACAAAGACGGGTCTCCTGTGCCAGACGCGCCCCGCCTTTGGTGGGAATCTGATGGCAACCATTGTATGTCAGAACCATCGTCCTCAGATGGCAACGGTTCGGGCCGGGATTATGAAAGCCCGCGAACCGGATCCATCCCGTACAGGTAAAGTGATAGAAACCTTTTTAGAAGAAACAGACATTTCCCGGATTCAAATTTTAAAGAATCTTCCCGCCGGGGTAAGTGACTCGATTACCCAGGCTTCGGTTCTGGTAGTAATCGGCAGAGGAATTGGAAATAAAAAGAATATTCCGATGATGAAAGAATTGTCGGAACTTCTGGGCGGCCGGCTCGGCTGTTCACGCCCTTTGGTAGAAGCGGGATGGTGTGAATACAAATACCAGGTAGGTCAGACCGGTTCGTCTGTGGCTCCCCGGCTTTTACTTAGCATCGGAGTCTCCGGTGCCGTACAGCATCTGGCCGGTATCAACGGAGCAGAAAAGATCATAGCCATTAATAACGACCCGAAAGCACCGATTTTTGGTATTAGTCACTATGTTGTAGTTGGAGATTGTATTGAGGTCGTGAAAGCCTTGATTCGTGAGCTTTCCGATATTTCATGAAAAGGAGAAGAAAATGAGAATACGTCCTGAATGCCCGGATGATTACAACGCCATTTTGCGGCTCACATACGAAGCGTTTCTGACGCTTGATTACCCTGGACGAAGACGGATGGACGAGCATTACCTGATTCACCTGCTGCAAGGCTCACCATTCGTTATCCCGGAGCTTTGCTTTGTCGCGGAGCAGGATGGGGTGATTGCCGGACATATCCTGTACACCAAAAGCGAAATCCTGCGCCCGGACGGAACGGCAACAGACACCATTACCTTCGGGCCGCTGAGTGTTCTGCCGGAGCGCCACAAGCAGGGCATCGGTGCTGCCCTGGTGCGTCACAGCATGGAAAGAGCACGGGAGATGGGTTTCGGCGCGGTATTAATCACAGGTGTGCCGGACTACTATCCAAAGCTCGGATTCAAACGCGCGCGGGACTACGATCTGACGCTGCCGGACGGCACGGCGGACGATTCGTTTATGTCGTATGAGCTTGCGCCCGGCTGCCTTTCCGGCAGCGGTACGCTTCGGTTTCTTTCACCTGAGTTTGAGCAGTCGGAGAACGACGACGCTGGCTTTGAGGCGTTTCATAAAGCGTTTATGGCAGAGCATTATCCCGCTCAACTCACCTTGCGCCCTCTATTTGAAAATGACATTGCTCTTATGGAGCGCTGGCTGTACACGCCGCATGTGGCGAAATGGTATAAGCATCCCGAACACTGGCTGAATGAATTGCGTGAGCGCCGCGGGGAGTTCTCCTTTCTCACGCATTTTATCGCAGAGTTTGAAGGTGTACCCATCGGCTTCTGTCAGTATTACGACTGCTATTTCGCGCAGCAGCACGAGGTCTGGAACGATCAGTGGCGCGTGGGAGACGGGCAGGGCAAAATTTTCAGTATAGATTATCTCATCGGCGAACCTGCGTATCTGCGGCGCGGTTTTGGCAAAGGGATGATTGCACTGCTGCTTACTACGCTGCGAAAAGCCGGAGCAAGAACGGTCATCGTGGAGCCGGAGAGGGATAATATCGCTTCTAACCGTGCGCTTGAGAGGAGCGGCTTTATTTGGAACGGTGCGGACTATCATTTGGATCTTCGAGATACGGACTAAGGTATAGATCTTGGATCACAAAAAAGGAGGATACCATTATGGATAATAAGAACACAGGACAGCAATTACTAAAAGACCCCGATGTCTATCCCTCAAATGAAGTTTTGTTCCTGGCGCTTGGCAAAAGCTCGAGTGCCTACACAATGCTTGCTCGGAAATTGCAGGATTTTTGTATTGAGACGGAGTGGCGATATTACAACGACGGCAAAGCATGGCTGGCCAAGGGCGTTTGTAAAAAGAAAACCGTATTTTGGCTATCGGTATGGGAAGGGTTCTTTAAGGTTAGTCTGTTTTTCACTGAGAAAACCCGCACGGGTATTCAGGAATTGCCAATCAGCGGAAGTATAAAAGCATCCATTGCGAATGAGACCCCCAGGGGGAAGCTGATTCCGCTCATTATTGATGTACATTCAGAGGAGCCACTTGAGGATGTTTACGCATTAATCGCCTACAAACAGAATATCAAATAAGGTATTTGGCGGAGAAAGGTGCAGGTCGCATGAGTAATACACAAAATTCAGCTCTAACGCAAATCTCCGGAATCGGAAAAAACATGGCACAGCACTTAATGAATGCCGGGTATCCCGACATTGCCTCCCTGAAAGGTCAAGATCCGGAGAAGATTTATTGGAAGGACTGCGCTTATCAAGGCCGTTTAGTGGACAGATGCGCATTATATGTTTATCGTTTGGCGGTGTGGTACGCGGATAATGACGGCATATTGCCGCCGGATAAACAAAACTGGTGGGATTGGAAGGATTGAATATGTCAGGCGCTTTTTCTATAAAAAAGAGCAGGGTATCTTGACGATACGCTACTCTTTTTATTTTACAATAATAAAGACATTTGGTGCTTGATTTGTTTGCAGGCTTTTATGCTTACTTTGTTAATACCGTATCCCGTTTACATCTCCTCGGCGATGATCTTAAGCGATTTGTCGGCCGCTTCGATCGCGCGGTAGATATCCGATTCGGTATGGGCGGCGGAAATGCAGTAGCGGTCGTCGCCAATTACTCCATGCTGTTTCATTAAGGAACCAAAACGGTACATCCGTGGTAAATCAGAATAGAGGATAGCTTCCCGATGGTTGCGGATCCTTTCCTTTTCGGTAAAGACGGGGAACAAGGCTGCGGGGAATCCCTGCATAATCATGGGGACACCATGCCGCTTGGCGGCCTCCAGCACTCCTTCCTTAAACAGGTTCCCTAAAGCGAAGAGCTGCGGGTAAATTTCGCCGTCGTTTTTGGCCAGCTCTGTTATGGTGGCTTTCATGGCGGCGGCGGAAAGGCAGTTGCCGTTATAGGTCCCAGGGATAATCGCCTTGCAGTCGGCCAATACATCCATGATCTCTTTCTTGCCGCCAAAGGCTGAAACAGGGAAACCGCCGCCGATTGCCTTGGCAAAGGTACTCATATCCGGCGTAACGCCAAAATACCCCTGCGCGCTGCGTAAATCAATGCGGAAGCCGGTCAGCGTTTCATCAAAGATCAGCACCACACCGTATTTGGTGCAGAGCTCACGCACGCCCTGATAAAAACCGGGTTCCCCGACACAGCCGGAAATGTTGAGTGCCACCGGCTCCATAATCACGCAAGCGATGTCGTCATCCTCTTGAAAAAGCTTTTCCAACGCCGGCAGATCGTTGAACTCCAGCAAATAACAGTCGTCCAGCGCATGCTTAGCCCTGCCGGAGGTATAGCAAGCTTGGGAATAAACGTCGTTTTGGTCGTAATTATCCTGCGCCCGGCAGCTGTTTTGATCCTTAGGGATTCCGCCGAGCACGATATCCGTACCGCCAAAATATTGGCCCATAAAGCGCACGACCATGTTTTTGCCCGTATAGGCGCGCGCCGTGCGCAGGGCATAGAGGATGCCTTCACCGCCGGAAGTTGAAAAACGCATGCGGTCCGCGCAATTCACATATTCGCAGAAAAGCTCGGCCGCTTCAATCTGGATCAGGGAAAAGGTACGGGAATAGCATTTTTTAATCTGCTCAATGATAGCGTTCTGCAGCGCGGGATTGCTTTGGCCCAAGATACAGGGCCCGGAAGACAGGGAGAAATCGATAAATTCATTGCCGTCCACATCGTAAAGCTTGCTGCCTTCCACCCGTTCAAAAAAGGTCTGCGGGTTACCGGCCTTCTGTTTAAAGTTAGAGAGATGCCCTCCGGCGATACTTTTTTGGGCGCGTTCATATAAGGCGTAGCTTTTCTTATATTCCATGATAGTTCCTCCAATTGTTATATCATAAATGCTTTGCATTTATTTGTGGTCCTTAATTCCCCGAGGCCCGCAGCATCAAATCATACAGATCGTCGCCAATCTGGTCTTTGATCAACTCATAAACAGGCTTTTCCGCTTCGCGCATCGCGTCCAGCACCTCCGCCGGCAGGTCGACGATTTCCACGCCATAGTCTTGAATCGTGGCCAGCTGCTCCGTATTAAGCTTGTCAACCATGTTACGGGCATAGGTGGAGGCTGCCGCGGCGGCCTCGTCCACAATGGCTTTATCATCAGCCGATAAGCCGTCGTAAACTGTTTTGCTCATAATCAGGCAGCTGGCATGCGGCAGATGGTTGGTGTTGATGATGTATTTTTGCTGTTCGTAGAATTTGGCGGCGGTGATTACCTCAACGGGGTTTTCCTGCGCCACGATCGTGCCTTGCTGCAAGCCGATATACACTTCGCTGAAGGACATGGGAGTGGGGTTAGCGCCCAGCGATTTCCAAATTTCAATATGATTGTTGTTCTTCATCGTGCGGATCTTAATACCGTTAAAGTCAGCGAGGCTCTCAATCTTTTTGTTAGAGCTCATAACCCTGAAGCCGGAATCAGCCACACCCATCAGCTGATAGCCGTTGTTGTTATAGATCCCTTGGAGGGTTCCATAGAATTCTTCGTCGGTAAAGAGCGCTCGAAATTGCTGAATATTGTCAAACAGATTGGGTAAATCAAACATCGCCATTTCCGGCATAAAACTCACCTGCGGCGCCGTGGTGCAAATGGTAAAGGTGATGATACCGTCGGCACAGCTCTGCAACGCTTCCTCGTCGCCGCCTAATGCGGCATTGCCGTACACGTCGACCTTCATGCGGCCGTTGGAGCGGGCTTCAATCTCTTCTTTCAGGTTAACGGCGTATTTATAAATGGCTTCCTCTTCACTGGCGTCCACGGAAACGGTAAAGGTATATTCCGGGCTGTCCGCGGCAGCGGAGCCGTTATCGCTGCTGGGGGAGGAAGTAGCGGAAGATGAGGTGGGCTCCGAAGCGGACGTTGTCGCGGACCCGTCATTATTGCAGGCCGCTAAGGAAAATATCAATGCTGATGCAACCAGTGCTGTGAACAAGGGTTTAAAGTATTTGCTCATTTTTAGTCCTCCTAATTTTTGTTTTCATCCCACACGGGTGTCTTTATAATTAATTGAGAATGAACCAATTAACTATCATTTAAAACGCATGCGTCTTTACCGTCCCAATAACAGCAGCGATATTTGTGGTATAAACGTAATCAGCACCAGAGCCACCAAGAAGAAGGCTAAAAACGGCACGGCCTTTCTGGCGATTGCCAATACCTCTTCTCCGGTTACGGAGCTGGCTACAAATAAATTGGTGCCAATGGGCGGGGTTACAAAACCAATCGCCAGATTCACCACCATGATAATACCAAAATGGGTGGGGTCGACGCCGTATTGGGCCATGATGGGCGCCAAGATCGGCGTTACGATCACGATGGCAGGCGTGGTGTCCATAATCATTCCCAAGAAGAGCAGGAAAATATTGACCGCGATCAGCATGGTGATTTTGGTGCTGAAGGCATTGCCGATCCAGATTCCCAGGTTCTGAGGCACTTGAAGGAAGGCTAATACCCTGCCGAAGGCCAGCGCTGTGGCTAAGATAAAGAGGGCTGGTGTGCAAACACGGACGCTTTCTTTCATCACATCCCAAAGTTCTCGGAATTTTAAGGATTTGTAAACAAATATGCTGATAATCAAAGCATAAAATACGGAAATAGTTGCTGCTTCCGTGGGCGTTGCCAAACCGCCGTAGATGGAACCCAGAATAATTACCGGCGTCAGCAAGGCCCAGAAGCTCTCCTTAAGGAGCTTGCCAAAGCCCTTGCCACGGATAGCGTCCACGGTCTGATTGATCTTCTCGCGATCCTCGCCATGCTTCATGCAATACAGGTAGGTGTAAACCATCAGGCAGGCGGCAATAAGGATACCCGGAATAATACCGGCCACAAACAAGTCCCCCACGGAGGTATTGGCAACGGTACCGAAGACGATCATCGGAATGCTGGGCGGGATAATAACCCCTAAACCGCCGGCCACGGCAACCAGAGCAGTGGCGAAGGTGCGGTTATAGTTCAGATTGACCAGAATCGGTATGGTCATGCTGCCCACCGCTGCGACTGTGGCGGTAGCGGAGCCGGACAAAGCACCAAAGAACAAGCAGGTCACGATCACCGCACAGGGCAGCCCTGCTCTTTTTTTGCCAATAAAATACGTGATAAAGTCAAACAGTTTACGCGAGATATCCCCTTTGGCCATAATGGTGCCGGAAAGGATAAACATGGGGATCGCTAAATAAGGGAAACTTTCCAGACCGGCTGCGATTGAGCGCACAATATAAAGCGGGTTGGCCGGGAAAGAGGAATTAAAAAAGCTGGGGATCACGGATACGATGCCCATGGCGCTGGCAATCGGTATGGAAAAAATGACTAAAAGGACAAAGACAATCAATACGGTAGCTGACATTTGTTACCCCCTCCTTTTGATTAGGTGTCCGGATTTGGTCCGATCAGAAGGCGGACCGTTTCCACAATACCTTGTGCGGAACGTAAAACAGCTAAGATGAAAGCGACTAGCGGCGCTACCTGTAAATAATACATCGGCAGCTTCATGGCGGCGCTGACCTGTCCGCTGGCAATCACACCCTGAACAAAGGCGGCGGCTGGGAAGCACATGTAAATATAGAAAACCACCATAATCAGGTTTTCTAATAACCGGAAGCAAAGCTTTACTTTTTTGGGAAACAGATCAATAATCATTTCCACTTTGATGGACGACTTTCGTCTGATGCAATAGCTCAAGCTTAGAAAACCCATCCAGATAAACATGTAGATACATAATTCCTCCGACCAGGATAAAGAAGAGTTGAACACATAGCGGGCGCAGATCTGGATGCCCATGATAATGGCGATGGCGGCCATGAGGATGATGGAGATAATCTCTTCAAGATTATCTTCAAGCCATCTGAGCAGAGCGACAAAATTAAACGGGGAGCTTTGTTGCTTCATTTCCATGTTTAAACCTCCTTGTTATCATTTTTCCTCATTTTTAAACTTTAAATTTTTAGGTAAATTTTGGATAAAAGATACATTAAAATATAAATAACAGCGAAGTATACCTAATCCTAAGGGCTTTGTTGCTTGATTTCCATGTTTAAACCTCCTTGTAAATATTTCCATTAAATTTTTAACCTTAAATTTTTAAGTAAATTTTAGGTTAAAAATAATGTGCCTATCAGGACATAGTAAATTACAACGATACAAAAGTGCCGAAACGCTTGATCCGTTCGCTCAATTCTTCAAGCTTTTGCCGGGAAACTTCGTCAACAGCATACTTACGGCAGGTATGAAGCACATGGGAGGTTACGGCCTCGATGTAACGGGGCTTGTCAAAAGCTGCAATGGCTTCCAAAATCTCCTGGTGCTCCTGTATATCCTGTTGAAATGCTTCCTTGGTGTAGGGGGCGGAATAATGGTTCAGGTACGCAAAAAAACTCTGCTTGTTGGAATCTAGGTTGCGGTATATTTCCGTCAGATTTCGGTTATCGCAAAGCTGGAGATAGGTATGGTGAAATTTGGTTTCATTGGATACCCAGGCCTCATAGTTTACAGGCTCACAGCTCACCGCGTCGGCCATAAGTTTCCAAATCTTGCGCAGCTCTTTTACAGCGGACTTGCTTTTCTTGGCATTTTCAATAATTGGATCTACGACGTAGATTTCACAAACCAGGCGAATTTCCAGGTTTTCAAGGAAATCAAGGCTGGTAAATTGCTTAACCTGCATGCTTTTTCGGGGGGGTGCTTCTACGTATCCTTCCGATATCAAGCGGTTCAGCGCATCTTTAACGGGGGTATGGCTGACGCCCAATTCCTCGGAGATCTCACGGACAATTAGCTTCTGCCCAGGAAGATATTTTCCGGAATAAATGGACGCGCGAATCTGGTCGGCCACCAAATCCACCAGCGAGGTATTAACAAACCGTGTGATTTCCTGTTTCGCGTTAGACGCCTTGCCTTGAGCTTCCATTTTTCTCGTTCTCCTGAATTTTCCCCTAAAAATTTAATATGTTACAAATTATAGCATGATTTGCAGCGTTATGCAAGACAAGGTTTTTGGCAATCTCAATTTTCTTCGTTTTGTGGTATGATACACACAAGCTACAAAGTACTTTCCTTTTCTACCATGCATATGGTATAATTATTTTTCAATGTAAAAGCAATAATTAATATGTCTGAAAACTTATATTTTGGGGTGAGATACAATGAATATTATCATAAGGGGATATATAAAAAATGATATCGAGCAGATGATTAAAATTTGGAACGAAATTGTTGATAAAGGAGTTGCATTTCCTCAGATTGACGAATTGACGGAAACGGATGCCATTCATTTCTTTTCCGAGCAATCGTTCACCGGTGTTGCGGAAAATGAGGATACACACGAAATACTTGGGCTTTATATTTTACATCCTAACAATATTGGTCGTTGTGGTCACATTTCAAATGCAAGCTATGCCGTAAAATCGACAGCAAGGGGATTGCAAATTGGTGAGAAATTAGTGATTCATAGTATAAAAAAAGGAAAAGAATTGGGCTATAGGATTTTACAATTTAATGCTGTTGTAAAAACAAACTATGGTGCTATTCACCTGTATGAGAAACTTGGATTCGTTAAACTTGGTGTTATCCCAAACGGTTTTTTAATGAAAGATGGAACTTTTGAGGATATTATTCCTTTCTATCGAACATTATAAGCATTCGTGACCTCAGATTGAAAATTGAGTGGGAGACGGGCGGGGCAAAATTTTCAGTATAGATTATCTCATAGGCCCTGCATATTTATGGCGCGGTTTTAACAAAGAGATGATGCACAGACTGGCTGGACGGCAAAAAGCCATGGAAGTGAGGACATTCGTGTTTGGGATAGATATAGACAAATTGCATACTACAGAATTGGGTGAAGAACGGATCAAGCGCAATCTCGGTTTAGACACCGGCGATATCGTCGCTTGGTGTAAACAGGCCGTTCGAAGTATCAACAATGAATCTGTAACGCGCAAGGGGAAAAACTGGTACATTTACTGCGGCGACTTTGTTTTGACAGTCAACGCAAACAGCTACACAATCATTACCGCACATAAAATATAGAAAAAGTCCTTTAATTAAAAAACGCTTGACTATCGGAGGAATTTCTATCTTGAGAAAACTCATATGTATTGTCTTGGCCGCACTTGCTTTGGCTTGCGGGTTTTATGGATGTAGTAGAGATAATGGTGTTTCTGTCGGTAACGTGAAAACTGTTTCTGAGGGAGAGGAATACTTCCCGCTTCAAAACTGGATTTTCTCTCTTAACAAAGATGGCTTAGTTATCGATGGCGAGAGAAAGCAGCCACAAGAGGTAGCGAATTATCTTTGTAGACTTAGGAGTTTCATCCCCGCTTTGGATCTATTCTAATTCTTTCGACTCTTTTTCTTGCCGCTATATCCCTTAACGGCTATTCTTTAGCGGCGCTACTCCCGGCTGGCCCTGCGCCAATTATTATTACATCATACATTTCATTATCTCCTTAAACGTTTTGATTGCCTTTATTATCTGTTCTTTCACTCTACTACATCGTCCGTTTTTTCGGGGTCTTGCACTTGGATATTCTGCCGGAATCCCTAGGATTTGCGATTTGCGATTCAGCCCTGCTTAAGGCTATAAAGCTATAAAATGCAAGATATAATTGACATTATGCAATGTATGATGTATACTATGAATATGAAAGGGGGCATTCAATGAAAAACAAGAGGATGAAAATTGCCCGGATGGAAGTAGATATGAAGCAGGCGGACTTAGCAAAAGCCGTAGGCGTTACCCGACAAACGATCGGGCTGATAGAATCGGGAGAATATAATCCCACGTTAAACCTCTGTATAGCGATTTGTAAGGCACTTGGTAAAACATTAAATGATTTATTTTGGGAGGAATCCGTATGAAAAAACAAAATACGCAAGATGAAAGAGTGGTAGCGCAGCGCCGTAAAATACACAGCGAAGCATACAGCATTTTAATGATGGTGCTTCTCGCTTCAATACTCGTACAACAATTTTTATTAAATGCTCCATTTGAGCAATATGCTGTTGAGTTTATATGCTTTTTCGGAATGTCCATTTACATGATAATACGATACTTGACGTTCGGACTTGATATCTACGGGGAAGGAAAACGGTCAAAAAGAATTCCTTTGGTGAATAGTATGGTAGTGGGAATTACAGTAACGACGATTAACGGTGTTTTAAACTATACAGAATATGCAGAGCGCTACCAGGAGGATGGGATCGGCTATTTTATCACCTTTTTGGCCGTTACTTTTATCAGTGCAGCCGTTTCCGCTTTTGCTGTGCTTTCGTACCTTGACTATCTGAATAAGAAAAAACAGGCGAAAATTGAAAACCAGTTAGAGCAAGAGGAAAAGGACGAATAGCGGTGTTTCCCTTCGGTTAATACTAAATGGATACTAACAAAATATGAAGCACCGTTTTTACTAAAGATGAACCGGACAGCACACTAGAATAATTCCCGGTTTTATGCTATGATAACTCTGTTGTTATTTCGGAAAGGAAGAATTGTTTATGAAAATCACATTTATTGGTGCGAGTCATGAAGTGACAGGAAGCTGTACTTATCTGGAGGTGAATGGTCACAGCTTTTTGGTGGACTGTGGTATGGAGCAGGGGCTGGATGTGTATGTCAGTGAACCGCTGCCGGTTCCGCCTTCGGAGATTGAGTGTGTGCTGCTGACCCACGCTCATATTGACCATTCGGGGAAGCTGCCATGGCTGTATAAGAATGGATTTCGGGGCACGGTATATGCAACGGAAGCCAGTTGTAACTTATGCAGAATTATGCTCCGTGACAGTGCTCATATTCAGGAGTTTGAAGCAGAGTGGCGGAATCGGAAGGGTAAGCGGTCGGGAGATAAAAATTTTGAGCCTCTGTATACAATGGAAGATGCCGAAGGTGTGATAAAAAAGCTAGTGAGCCTTCCCTACGGCCAGCGCGCCTCGGTGCTGGACGGTGTCAGTATCCGTTTTACGGATGTGGGGCATTTACTGGGCTCCGGCAGCATCGAAGTGTGGATGAGAGAAGAGGAAACGCGCCGCAAAATGGTATTCAGCGGTGATATCGGTAACCGGAGCCGGCCAATTCTGCGTGATCCCCAGCCGACATTGGAAGCCGATTATATTATGATTGAGTCCACGTATGGTAACCGTTGCCATGAAGCCCATGATAAGAAGACTGACGTAGCCGATCTGGCGGCAGTAATCCAAAAGACGCTGGACCGGGGCGGAAATGTGGTAATCCCTTCTTTTGCAGTGGGCCGCACCCAGGAGATCCTGTATATGATTCGGGAAATCAAGGAAAGCCAGATGGTGCATGGGCATACGGACTTTAAAGTATATGTGGATAGTCCGCTGGCGAATGAAGCCACCAGCGTATTTGTGCAAAGTGACAGAAACTGTTTTGACGAGGAGATGCTGGCTCTCCTGGCTTCAGGCAAGAACCCGATCTTCTTCCCTGATCTGGAGATTTCGGTCTCAAGCGAGGAATCCAAGGCGATTAACTTTGATCAGGAACCTAAGGTGATCATTTCTGCCAGCGGTATGTGCGAGGCAGGACGGATCCGCCACCATTTAAAGCATAACCTCTGGAGAGAGGAATGTACGGTGCTGTTTGTGGGATACCAGGCAAACGGTACTCTGGGGCGCGCCATTTATGAGGGGGCTAAGACCGTGAAGCTGTTCGGAGAAGAGGTTCAGGTGAATGCGGAAATCGCTTATCTGGCCGGTATCAGTGGTCATGCGGATAAAGAAGGTCTCCTGAAATGGGTGCGCGGATTTGAGCAGAAACCACAGATGATCTTTGTAAACCACGGCGAAGATCAGGTCTGCACTGAATTTGCAGAGTGCCTGGAGCAGGAATTTGGGATTATGACGATAGCCCCTTTCAGCGGAACCATTTATGATTTGGCTACAGGCGAGTGCCTGAAGGAGACAGAGGGCGTACCGGTTCCCAGAGAGAACGGGCAGGCACTTATGTCCAAGGCCGGCAAGCTGTATGCGGCGCTGCTGGAGGCCAGTAAGAATATCAGCCGTGTGGCGGCATCCTGTGAAGGCAAGTCCAATAAGGACATTCGCCAGTTTACGGTAGAGTTGGAGGCTCTGTGTGAAAAATGGGAGCAGAAAGTCCTGTAAATTATCAGAAGGAAATGGAGCGGATTATACGGCTTCATGAGGAAAAGGGCGAGGTCTTGCAGCTGCTTTTGCACAGCTGCTGCGGACCTTGCAGTACGTCGGTTATCGAACAGCTCTCGGAGTACTTCCGGATCCAGGTATTTTACTATAATCCCTGTATTGGGCCGGAGGAGGAGTATCTGCTGCGAAAGAGAGAGCAGAAACGCTTCCTGACGGAATATCGGGGGGAACATCCGGTGATTCTGCAGGAGGCTCCCTATGATTCGGAGCAGTTCTATGAGGCGGTAAAGGGGCTGGAATCCGCAGAAGAAGGTGGAGAGCGCTGCAGGATCTGTTTTGAACAACGCCTCAGAAAGACTGCGGAATGGGCGGCGGCGCACAGCTATCCCTATTTCACCACGACACTGTCGGTGAGTCCGCATAAGAATGCCCGGCAGATTAATGAAATCGGACAGAGGCTGGCGAAGGAATATGAGGGGGCGGGTATTCGTTGGCTGCCCTCTGATTTTAAAAAGAAGAATGGTTATTTTCATTCCGTAGAACTGGCGCGGCAATACGGGCTGTACCGGCAGGACTACTGCGGTTGTATTTTTTCCAAGCGGAGAATTGGTAATTAAATGTCAAAAAACACTTTACAGAAGGACAAGTTCATACTAGAATAAAATGGAGTATGTACCAGACAGGTACGGGTATAGGAGGATGTAACATGAAAGTATTGGTTATTAATTGCGGGAGTTCTTCTCTGAAATATCAGCTGATTGATTCGGACAGCGAAGAGGTATTGGCTAAGGGTCTTTGTGAGAGAATTGGGCTTGACGGACGCCTGAACCACAGCCCGGAGGGCAAGGATAAGGTGGTTCTGGACGCAGCAATGCCCAACCATACAGCAGCAGTAGGCCTGGTTCTGGAGCAGTTAACGGATAAGACCAACGGTGTGATTGCTTCTTTGGATGAGATCGGCGCAGTAGGACATAGAATCGTACATGGCGGAGAGAAGTTTGCAAGCTCTACGGTACTGACGGACGAGGTTCTGGCGGAAGTTGAGAAGTGTAACGAGCTGGCACCCCTGCATAATCCGGCGAACCTGATTGGTATCAATGCCTGCAAGGAACTGATGCCTGGCGTACCGATGGTAGGTGTATTTGATACGGCGTTCCATCAGACGATGCCGAAGAAGGCTTTCTTGTATGGTCTTCCTTATGAGTATTATGAGAAATACGCCGTAAGACGTTATGGTTTCCACGGGACTTCTCACAGCTATGTTTCTAAAAGAACGGCAGAGATTCTGGGGAAGAAGCCGGAAGATCTGAAGGTAATCGTTTGTCATCTGGGCAATGGTTCTTCTGTGTGTGCGGTAGACGGCGGACAGTCTGTAGATACCAGCATGGGCTTTACTCCTCTGGAGGGCCTGGTAATGGGTACCAGAAGTGGTGACATGGATCCGGCAATTCTGGAATATGTGGCCGGTAAGGAGAATCTGACGCTGACACAGGTTACGAGTGCGCTGAATAAGAAGTCTGGTGTGGAAGGGATCTCTGGTGTTTCCAGTGATTTCCGTGATCTGGGCGATGCTGCTGAGAAGGGCAATGACAGAGCACAGGCGGCTCTGGACGTGTTTGCCTATCGGGTAGCGAAGTATATTGGTTCTTACGCGGCAGCTATGAATGGAGTGGATGTGATTAGCTTTACGGCCGGTATCGGTGAGAATGATATCGGAATGAGAGCATCGATTCTGAAGTATTTGGGATACCTGGGAATTAAGCTGGATGCTGAGAAGAATAATTTCCGTGGTGAGGAGAGAGTGATTTCTACGGATGATTCCAAGGTGATTGCAATGGTGGTTCCAACGAATGAGGAGCTGACGATTGCCAGAGAGACGGTAAAATTGGTGTAAGTATAAAGGTAACGGAATAAAAGGGCCTGCACTCGTGTGTTTCTTGTCCCAGTACGCAAGGGACAGCGGGGGCAGGCTTTTTGTTAATTCTTTATGAAATCTATAGATAAATTCCCGATTTTGCGGTATACTTTTTCTGTTTACATTATTTTTCATAAGAAAGGAAATGAACCAATATGCGGGCTATCTTTATGGGCACACCGGACTTCAGTGTCCCGGTACTGACGGCGATGATAGAATCCGGTCACACCGTGGCAGCAGTAGTAACACAGCCGGATCGTCCCAAAGGACGGGGCAAAGAAGTGCAGATGACTCCGGTAAAGGCCAAAGCACTCGAATATAATATCCCGGTCCTGCAGCCGGTAAAAGTACGCGAACCAGAATTCGTAAAACAGCTTCAGGAATACGAACCAGAAGTAATCGTAGTAGCAGCCTTCGGTCAAATTCTCTCGAAAGAAGTTCTGGCAATCCCGGAAAAAGGCTGTATTAATGTCCATGCCTCCCTGCTTCCTATGTATCGTGGAGCGGCACCCATCCAACAAGTAATTCTGGATGGACAGGCAGAAACCG
>Ga0153972_1000295_pt1 | contig 15417 bp, 28 predicted proteins | sample TSGA056MetaG_FD_104732 | JGI IMG/M metagenome (GOLD analysis project Ga0153972, IMG submission 104732) | Attine ant fungus gardens microbial communities from Georgia, USA - TSGA056 MetaG | ecosystem: Host-associated > Fungi > Mycelium > Unclassified | place: USA: Georgia, George L Smith State...
GGCAACGGCGACGGCGACGGCTACGGCTACGGCTACGGCGGCGGCGGCGGCGACGGCGGCGGCTACGGCAACGGCGACGGCGACGGCTACGGCTACGGCTACGGCTACGGCAACATAAAATCATTTTGCGGCCAAAATGTATATCTCATTGACGGTGTACAGACCCTTATAGACCATGTAAGAGGCAATATTGCGAAAGGCCATATATTACAAAGCGACTTAACAACAAGACCCTGCTATATAGTCAAATCAGAGGGAATATTCGCTCACGGAGATACGCTCAGAGAGGCGCAGGAAGAGCTAGAGGATAAGCTATGCGAAAACAGCCCTATTGAAGAACGTATTGAAGAATTTGTTTCCGCTCACGATGCCTATACGAGCTATCCCAATATGGATTTCTTCCGCTGGCACAAAAAGCTTACCAATAGTTGCAAGCCCGGGAGAGAGGCTTTTGCCAAAGACCACGGGATAGACCTTGAGGGCAGTATGACGGTGTCGGAGTTTATAAAGCTGACCGAAAGCGCTTATTGGGGCGGCGATATTATCCGGCAGTTGAAGGAGAGATATGAGTGAGCAATGTTAGCGTGACAACGCAAAGGGCTGACAAGCCATGCAAGCGGTGCGGTGAATTGATGGTTAATGTCAACGCCCAACAGCACTATTGCGCCGCTTGCAGGATAAAACAGAAGCGTGAGAGCAACGACGCTTACTATATGGGCAAAAAAAGGCAAAACGCCAGAGACCATCCCTGCATTATCACTAACAGAGGCAGCGAAACGAGCCAGAGACGCAGGCATGACTTGCGGGCAGTATATGTGGCGAGCACCGGAGGCAGACGATGAAAGAATGGCGAGAAATTCCCGGATATGATGGATATTACGAAATTAGCTTTATGGGCGAAGTGCGAAGCTGGCGCAGCAGATGGGGACGAACTAAGACTGCCACGCTTATGACACCATACAAGAAAAAGCCTCGTGGTAAAAATCCACGAAACAGCAACCGGGTCTATGTTAAACTAACCGATAATCAAGGCAACGCCAAAGAAGTATCTGTTGTAACGCTTATGGTAGCGGTTTGGAAAGGCGGCTGCCCTCCTGGCAAATGCCCGTATCATATCAATGCAGACACACTTGATAATCGTGCAGCAAACATTGGGTTTATTACGAGGCAGGAGCTGGGGCGCCTGACTGGTGCGAATTCTCGCCGAATGCCGGTGGAAAAGGTGGATAAACACGGTATGCCTGTGGAGGTATACTCGTCCGCCAGAGAAGCCGCCCGGCAGAACCACATGAGTTATCAGACGGTTATTGACAGATGCCACGGCAGAGTTAAAAACCCTTGCGCCCTTGATGGGTGTACATACAGGTATGAGAGGTAGGTGTGATATGAAATGATTGACTACGATAGAATAAAGGCAGAATTAAAAGCCGAAATTGTGGAAGAGCTGTCGAAAAAGGATTACCGCGCTGCTAACGATTTGAGTAAACCGCTGGGGCAAGTTTACACTGAATACCGGAAAGCCTTATATGAAAAATATGGTGTATGTCAATGGGCTAAGGTATGGGAGTGTATACGGGGGTTATCAATCAGAAAGGCCGGTTGCGTATATGTCCGTGAGTTACATCCAGAAGCAGAAGAAATTGCGGCAAAATTCGCACGGAAGCTTTGCCTTGAAATGTTAGACGATGACGATAATGCCCGACAGGGATTGGAGGCCAACCATGAGCAAATATGAAGAAATCCGAGCAAGGTGCGATGCGGCCACTCCGGGCGAATGGCGCACACCGCCAACCTTTAGCGGGATATGTTCGCAAAGTGGTGACATTTTAGCAATTAATAGAATTGTGAATACACGTGATGCAGATATGATTTTTATCGCCCACGCCCGTGAAGATATCCCGTTTCTGCTTAACGAACTCGCCGCAAAAGATGAGGAGATTGAGCAGTTGCAGAATACACACGTCAAAATTCAATATCGTGATGAAGAACTGACTATTTCAGAGTTATGTGATCGTGCGGATAAAGCCTTTGAACAGGTAAATAGATTGAAGTCTGATTGCAAACAATTAAAAAATCTAATTGAGGAAGCAGCGGAAGAAATAGAAAATTGCTATGGACGCGAAACGGAACTGTCTGAGCGGTTAAGAACGGCATTATAGGAGGGATTGAATTGAAGAGGTTGACAGGCAGAAATGAACAAGGCGATTTGCTTTTGATGGGAGAACAAGTCTACGCTGGCGATGATTATGAGGCGGCTGTTTCAGCATTAGAGGGATACGAGGACGCAATGGAAAACGGAACGTCTATTCGGTTGCCGTGCGATCCAGATGAGAAGTGTTTTGTCATAGGCTCATTTAATTGCGAGGTCAGAGATTGTCCGATGAAGGATGAAAGCGGGGATTGCAATCATGAATGTCCTACAATAATTTACGAAATATGTCCGAATGATTATACGTTTGGTGAATTGATTGGATGGACATTTTACAAAACTCGCGAGGAAGCCGAAGCAGCATCGAAGAAGGGAACAGAATAACTATGCGTAATAAAGAAATCTGGGAAATTAACAGTGATATGGTTTATTGTGCTGAGCAAAATGCACAAGCATTGCGCGACTTTAATCAAGCGATAAGCACTTTATATGCGCTTGAGGTCAGTACATACTCTGGTGATGTAAGAAACACATCGACGCATGTTGATGAGTTAGTAAAAACTCTTAAAATTGATTTTGCGGATTGGGCTTCAAAGTTGGAGATGACTCGCAATCTTATTTTTGGCGAGGCAATCAACTGGGAGTATGTGGCAGACTTACTAGCAAAGTTAGCGAAGGAGGTATAGCCATGCATTATCACGATAGACGCCGCCCCCCCAAAGAAGCCGAAGTTGCACTTGCCAGTCTGGAGGAGACGGAATGAGTTGTGAAGTATGTAAAAACTATTTTTCTATCCAGTATGACAAATACAATCATACAGATTGTGATTGCGGCGGTGAGGCTAAATTCTGCCCTGAATGTGGCGAACCACTGACAGAATCGCAACCCCTCACACTAGAGCAGTTACGTGAGATGGACGGTCAGCCGGTTTACATACGCTTAGGAGACGGCGACCAATTCTGGGCGCTAGTGACAGTAGACAACGGTGAACTCGGGTTGCTTGGAGAATGTTATGACCACGAATGTCCTGATAAAGCTTTTTATGGCATGATTTTCAATGACCCAGCAGGACATTTCGGGCTGCATGTGTTAGGATGGCTCGCCTACACCCGCAAGCCGGAAAGGGATGGTAAGTGATGGCGCTTGAAATTGTTCCGATTACGCTCAAGGAGGCCAACGCCTTTGTTGAGCAGCACCACCGCCATCACAAGCCTGTCGTTGGCCACAAATTTTCAATAGGCTGCACAGATGGACAAGAGATTGTAGGCGTAGCAATTGTAGGTCGTCCGGTATCACGCTATTTGGATGACGGATGGACACTGGAGGTTAATAGGCTGTGTACTGATGGTACAAAAAATGCTTGCAGCATGTTGTATGCCGCAGCTTGGCGGGCGGTGCGGGCAATGGGCTATCACCAGCTTATTACATATATTTTGGCGAGCGAAACCGGAACAAGTCTGAAAGCCGCAGGCTGGAAATGTGTAGGGAAAGCCGGTGGCTTGCGTTGGACTGGTAAGCGTAGGCCGGAGGTTGACCTTTGTCCGGCACAGATGAAAATTAAATATGTTATGGAGGCAACCAAATGAAATACATACCAGAACGCTACATGGTTTCCGCCGTACCGGTGAATGGCGGGGAGAGAGTAACAGGACATTACTTGCCTATAGATTATACAGGAACAGGTAAAATTCAGCACAATATAATAGCTCCCAATGGCAATATCTCTTTCGCTTGGCACGAAGTAAACCCCGACACAATCGAGCCTGTGAGGGCGAAGGTTATAGTAGAAACGGAAGATGACCGTGAATACATTGATTATATTTGCCCTAACTGCAAAAGCATAATTGACCAACGAAGAAAAGGGCAGAGAATTGGATTTTATACTCCTCACTTTCATGCCGATTGCGGAATGGCTTTAGAGTGGGAGGACTGAGAATATGAGCACAAAAATAACAAAAGAGCTGATAAGGCAATGTCAGGGTAATGTTTATTATGGGAACACGACTTGCAGAGAGTGCGCCTGCACTGAAATAGAGTGCCTTGAATGCCTATTGGAACAAATCGAGCTATTGAAAGAGGATGGTTGAGGATATGACAATTATGAACGCTAATGAAAGTCTGACACTAGGCGAAGCATTACCGCTTGAAATCGCAAGAGTGCAAGAAATGATACCCGAATATGAAGCCGCTCCTATGGGATTTATCGCAGCGGGACTTATGAAATCCGACATTGCGAAAGCGCATAAGGCTATGATGGAGGGCGATTTACCCACTATGATAGAGGCTTATAAAGATTTGAAAGAATATGATTATTGACCGCAATTGATGTGCGGGAATGAAAGGATGGAAGTCATGAGTAAGTTAAATGAAATTATAGGCAAATACGGAGTCGAGAAATTAAATACATTAACGAAATATCCAAGTATCATGACTTATCACAATCTTGGAGAGAAGGGTAGCTTAGTTGAAAGCTTAGTAAATGATAAAGACTTTTCTTCGTTTGATAATTGTTATGTGACAGAAAAGATTGACGGAACAAATGCAAGGATTATATTCGACGGTGAAGATTATGTCATTGGAAGTCGTGAAGAACTTCTTTTTGCTAAAGGAGATAGGTTTGGGAATCCTCAACTTAACATCGTGAACACAATCAAAGCATTAGCAGATAAACTTGAAAAGCCAGCCTTTGATGAATTGTGGATTATGTTTGGAGAAGTTTATGGCGGCAATGTCACGTCCGCAAGTAAACAGTATACAAAGGATAAGACGTTTGGATTTAGACTATTTGACATTGCTCAAGTTGATTTGGGCATATTGGATGAACCTCTTGAGAAAATTTCTTCATGGCGTGAGCGTGGAGGACAAAAGTTCATGGATGTTGACACAATCAAATTATTTGCAGGTGAATATGGAATTGAAACAGTTCCTTATATCACTATGATTGATGGCAAGAAATTGCCAACAGATAGGGTTGGTATGCTTGCTTATCTTCTTCAATCATTTAAGGATACTCAGGCTGGTATCAATGCCAATGGTAAAGCTGAGGGAATTGTTGTAAGAACTCATGACAGGAGTTTAATCAGAAAGATTCGATTTGAAGATTATGAGAGAACTGCAAAACGTGAGAAGTGGGAAGTATAAGTTTTTATATAAAAGTAAACGAAATCCCCCTCCACCTGCGCCAACAGATAGAGGGGGGGAGCTCCGAGATATTGTGTCCTATGAATCTATTATACACGATATTAGGGGGATACGCAAGTATGAGTCAAACAAAGTACCCGATGCCAGATGATATCAAGGCAATAGTAGTCAACATAGTGCGTGGGCACGCCCGGCGCATTGCGGAATACCAAGATAAAATGCAGGAGGCTACGCAATCCTCCCCGCAGCCGTTCGATACATATAGGGCGAGGGTTGGGAAAAAGCGTGATGATGGCACATATTCAATTGAAGAACGTTACTCATATCATGGGCATAGTAGCGATATAGGCAGACCTACGGAGGGCGTACAAGCCCGTCTGGACGCTATAGAGAACCATCCCGATACAAAGCGCATGAGAGCCGTTGAACAGGCTAAACACGGCATAGGGCGTGACCTGCCGGATGAACAGCGGGCGAAACTGACAGATGCTATTTGGGATAGCTGTATTTATGGTAGGAATTTTATATTTTGTCACTATCATTTGCCGATGCACAAAGCCACGTTTTACGAGCGGCGGCGTGAATTTCTGTGGGACATAGCAACAGAGCTGGGATATCTGGAGGCAGAATAATAAGAAAACTTCCGACTGTGCAACGAAAAACCGTTGATCTTCCGACCCTGCAACGAAAAAGTGTGGTATAATGCTATCATGGAAATATAATCGGGTGCGGCGTTCTTGGGATATAAGCCCGTGCCTTTTCCAAAGCGATATGACGTATACGGAGGCACATCTGTCTATCATGCTGGTTAATTTGCTTGTGTGTCCGAAGCCGTTTAGTGCATCAAAGCCGCTAATATTCCCGGCGAAATTCTTTTATTTCGTCAGGTGGGAAAGAACATAGGTGGCATTGATTGTGAGTAGAAAGTACGAAAAGCAAGAAGTGACCATAGTTAAAAAAAGATGCATTGCAACATATTGCGATGCGTGCGGCAAGGAAATTTCAATGCCTGAACGGTATTGTGGGTGGCATTATTACCATGTAAGAACTGGTTATAATGATTGGGGCAATGATAGCGCCGAAAGCATCGAATATTATGACTTCTGCTCTTATGATTGCTTAAAGCCCCACCAAGATAAATATTTCGAGGATGCACGAGGCAGTGAAGAATACGAAATAACGCGTAAAGAAATTCCTGAACAACAAATGAAATATTAATGAGAAATAATCCACAATCAAATAATCAAGCATCTGCCAAACGGTAGGTGCTTTTCTTATGCCGTCCTTTGGGGCGGTATTCTTATGCCCTGAAAGGTGGATACGATTATGAAATGTCCTTACAGTGTGGATATAAAGCAAGTCAACCAAAACAGATACGAATATAACGATGACGGCTTGACTACATTCCATGAGCACATTTTGATTGAAACCCGTACTTTTATGGAATGTCCGAAAGAACAGTGCGGTGCATGGCAAGACGGGAAGTGCAAATATAGCGGATAATGAATAATATGCACAATATGCAAATTAGGATAACAAAATTTACGGGGTTTATTGCATAAAGCAATGAATACTGACGAATATCGTTAAAATTGGAGCCGAGAAGCTCCTTTTTATTTGGTGAAGTAGGTGAGGTGATGGCTTTAACAGAAAAGCAGAAGCGGTTTGCTGATGAATATTTAATTGATTTGAATGCAACGCAGGCAGCTTTGAGGGCTGGATATAGCAAAAAGACCGCCTATTCAATCGGGCAGGAGAACCTGAAAAAACCTGAAATTCAAACTTATATACAGGAACGCCAAAAGGAGCGCGAAAAACGAACCGAAATTACACAGGATCAAGTACTTGCGGAGCTTGCTAAAATTGGTTTCGCAAGTATTACCGACTTCCTTGAATATAAAACTGTCCAGCGAGTTATTGAGTATAGAAATGGTGAGCCAGTTATTGATTGGGCTATGATGGTTGACGCTATTGACAGTTCAGAAGTAGACGGAGCTGCCATATCGGAAATAAGCGTATCAAAGGATGGCACATTCAAATTCAAGCTGCATAATAAACTCGATGCGCTTGATAAACTTGGGCGGCATTTGGGGCTGTTCGAAAAGAGCAATGTTCCCAATGACGAACGCGAAGACGATAACCTATGGAAAGCGATTGCAGAGGCGGTAAAAAGGGATGAAGTTTAATAAATTATCGCCAAAGCAAGCGGAAGTGTTCAAGTTCCCCTTTGAGAACTATGATGCACTTATTTGCGATGGTGCGGTGCGTTCTGGGAAAACCATGATGATGATATATGCCTTTGTCTGGTGGGCTATGGAGGAATTCAACGGCGCGATATTTGCGGTGTGTGGTAAGACCGTCCAGTCCGCCGAGCGCAATATCATTCATCCTCTGCTTGAGACCAAGAGCATCACAGACAAATATGCCATTGCCTATACCAGAAGCATGAAGCTGCTGACAATCAGACGCGGAGATAAAATCAACTATTTTTACATATTTGGCGGCAAGGATGAATCCAGTTACATGCTTATACAGGGGCTTACGTTATCTGGTGTGCTCTTGGACGAAGTGGCGCTCATGCCGCAATCCTTTGTGGAGCAGGCAATTACAAGAACGTTATCGATTGACAACTCAAAACTATGGTTTAACTGCAACCCCGAAAGCCCCATGCATTGGTTTTATACTGAGTGGATTCAAAAAGCAGAGGAACACAACGCTAAACATTTGCATTTTCTCATGGATGATAACCCCGGACTATCCGAAAGGGCGCTCGAAAAGGCAAAGCGCGACTTTACCGGCGTCTTTTATAACCGCTATGTGCTTGGCGAATGGGTGCAGGCGCATGGGTTGGTATATGACATGTTTAACCCGGACTTACACGTTGTTTCCGGAACTCTTTTGATTGACGGTAGGCCGGCTCCCAGAAGATACACAAAATACTACGTCTCTTGCGACTATGGCACCAAGAACGCGACCGCGTTTCTTTTGTGGGGTTATTGCGGCGGCGTGTGGTACTGCATCAAAGAATACTACTACTCCGGTCGAGACGAACACAGGCAGAAGACAGATGAAGAGTTCACAGACGATTTACAAACCTTCATCGGCGGTACTCCCATTCTGTCAATCATCATAGACCCGTCTGCGGCTTCGTTTATCGCCTCCTTGCAGAAAAGACAGTTACCAACACGCCAAGCAGACAATGCCGTAATTGACGGCATACGGCTTACTGCAAGCAGCTTGCAGAGCGGCACTATAAAAATATGTGATTGCTGCAAAAATCTTATAAAAGAGTTTGGTTTGTATGTGTGGGACGAAAAAGCGCAGGAGGATAAGCCGATAAAGGCGAATGACCATGCACTTGACGCTTGCCGGTATTTCGTTTTCTCGGTTCTCAACACGGCGAATCAATGGGTATTCGTGGAGAAGCGCCGCTGACAACAGCCCGCGAATGGGTCTCTGTTGGGCGGTGAATCATACAGTTTTGAAAGGTGAGATTTTATGGGTTGCGAAAAAAATATTAGCTATGATACATTTCCAAAGCAGAGTGACTGGGTTGGCAAATTGGTGAAGGCGTGTTTTCATTACGACACAAGCAAAAATATCATGGGAAGAATTATTCGAGATGACATAGAAGAACCCGGAGTTGGAATTATACAGCTTTTTGATGGGCGTGTAATCCTGATGACTGAATGTCAATATTCGAACATAAAAGATTAACCCACCCACCAGTGGGATTTTTGAAAAGGGAGCAGGAGCGGATGAATAATACACTTGTTTATGAAAAAGTTGACTTGTTGGAAGCAAGGAAAATCATTGATGAATTCGTAAAAAATGAAACAGAAAAAGGCATTGAAGTAGAAACACAATATTGCCCCATGGATGAACTAATGCTATATTTCATTGAATGTCCTGATGAATATTGTCAAAATTATTTTGCGCAATGCGGCCGAGCGGCGCTTGTTATCGATGTGGATTTATATAATAGGCAAACCACATAGACGCATAGCGTCCTTTATTTTTCCCATGAAAGGATGGTGATACATTGAACGAAACAGAACGAATCAGCGCACAAATCTCATATTATGGCCGTGGGCGCTCAAATAAAGATATAATTAAGTCTATTTTAGATGAATGGCGTTCCGGTAACAAGTCGCGCATCATAAAGGATATGCTTGACGCCGAGGAGTATTTTGCGGTACGGAATGTGACGATATCCAAGAAGCAGCGCGATCTGCCCGGCTATGGAGAGAACACCACTTTATCAAACGCGAGAATCCCGTCTTCTTTCGTGCGTGAGGGCGTCACCGAGAAAAGCAATTATGCAATGGGTAAGCCGTTTATCGTCAGCGTGGAAAGCCCGATGCCTGAAACGCTCGATGAAGAAGGCAATTCGGCAGAAGATCCGCAGGCCGCTATTTATCTGGATGAATGGACGAAATACCTTACGCCTGAGCGCAGAAAGACGATCAAGCGCATCGGCAAGGCGGGGGCGATTAATAAAGGCATTGGCTGGGCATATATCACAATCAACGACAAAAAAGATTTGGTTATACAGCATATGGATTCCGAGCAGATATATCCCGCGTGGGCGGACAAGGAACATACCGTTCTTGACGCCATTGTATGGGATTACAAGGTCATCCAGTATATCAATAATGACCGCGAAGAAATCAATAAGGTTGAGTTTTGGAGCAAAGATTCCGTTGAAAGGTATATCGACAAGGGGCACAGCGCATTAGTGCCTGACCCGGATAGCCCGCAAGCGATGCCGCATATGGAATTAGGCGAAAAAGGCATTGTATGGGATAGGGTGCCTTTTATTTTTTTCAAGGGCAGCGAAGATGAATTGCCCGCACTCAATCCAATTCGGCAGCTTATAGACAGCTATGACGCGCTTCAAAGTAAAATGGTGGACGCAATAGCCGACGCGCTCGACCCCGTTCTGGCGCTGGAAGGATATTCCCCGGAGCTGGGCGATCTGATAAAGCAACGTGCCATTATGCAAAATTCCCGCATTGTGGCGATCGGTACGGGCGGCAAGGCGTATTATGTGCAAGCCAGCCCTGAAATTGTCGCAATGGAAACTGCGCTGGAAATCCTCGAGAAGAACATACGCAAAGCTGCGCAGATGATTATGACAACGGACAGCGACACATCAAGCAATCCGTCCGGAGTATCCCTTAAATTTCGTTTTCAGGGATTGGACACTTACACGGACGGGCTAGAACCCGAATTCGAGGCGTTCATGCAGCAGCTGAAATATTTCTTTGATATCTGGCTCCAATGGAGGGGTATTGGTACGGCGGAACAGTGGGAACAGTACAATCTTATCGTTACATTCAATAGGGATATGCTGGTGAATGAATCATCGGCGATCGAAGATACGGTTAAACTCGCATCTACCGGCGTATCCTTCGAAACTTTATGTAATTGGAACCCGGCGGTGGAAAGCTACGAGATTGAAAAACAAAGGCTGGAACAAGAGGCGGCGGAGTCTATGAATGACATGAGCACAGAGCGTGAACTTGCAAGGCTGAGAGAAGAAAACGAGCGGTTGGCGCGGGAGCGGGGTGGAGAGGAATGATGGAAAGCGAATGGGTTGATATAAGAAAACAGCCCCCGGATAAAGAAGGCCAACGTGCCATAATACGCCCTATTGATGGCAAAACAGATATCGGAGAATATATTGGCGACGGATGTTGGCAAACTTCTGATTATTATATTCATAATAGCGGGTTGACTCATTGGATGCCGCTTCCCGGGAGACCAGAAAAGAAATATGGTCATGGCATTTATGCCAAATATGTTGAACTCGGAACGACTAGAAAGGACGGCGAAATATCTATGTGGGATGAAATGCCGGAATTGAAGCCGGGAATGTTGGTCAAGTTAGCTGCGAAAGATGATTTATTTTTTATTAATTCAGTATCTCCGCTTCAAATTGATGTTACGGGTGTTGGCATTGATGATACAAGCCTAGGAATTGTTGCGGGGATTGGAACTATAACTGAAATCTATATATGCATTGAAAAACATTACGCAGGAGATATTAAAACGTTTTCGCTTGGATATCGCCGTATCTGGAAGCGCGCAGAGCCAAAAGAAATGACCGTAGATGAAATATCGAAAGCTTTGGGATATACGGTGAAGGTTATCGGATAGACATTCGTCCTCCGGCGGGATTATGCTTGAAAGGGTGGGGAGAAATGGAGTAAACCCTTTATTTATGCGGGTTTTCGCTTGTTTTTCGGGATGAAAAATGGTATAATATCTTTATAGAAAGGCGGTCTGATTATGCTTGAAATCATCTATAGAATTTATGAAGTTTGCGAGCCAGAAGAAGGGCAATCTGAATATTGGAGCCGTGATGACGGCAAGCGTATTATTTCACAGGAGGTTATGATTTGTGAAAGCCGTCAACACTTCAAGGAAATCATAAAGGATTTGTATCCCGATGAAGATATAAAATTTAAGGCTTCGAGTAATTATCCTGTAGGGCAAAGATATTGTGTGATTATCGGGGAGCAGTGCTGGAACACCGAAAGCTATACAACCATAGTCAAATGCACCTGTAATACTTGCGGAATCGAGTTTCAAGCACTATCAAAGCATATCCATTCAATAGACGAACATACCCTAAAATACGATTTAGGGGCGAACTACGACAAATATGGAAACTTAAAGTTTTGCTCAGATAAATGCAAACGCAAAGGCATAGAAAATGCCAAGATTGAATATATGTCAGAGGTGGATTTGCCAGACGATTTTAATGGCTGGATATCTACCGATAATCTCTCAATCGGTAAGGGCGGTTATATTTATAAAATCAGCAAGCGAAGCACGGGTGAGTTTTACGTAGGGCAATCTATTTATGCGCCCGTGTTCCGTTGGGGGCAACACTTAAAAACAAGCCGCTTCCCTCTATCAGACATAGAAGATTACATTTTTGAGGTAATTGAGAGCGTGGATGATGTTAAGCTTCTAAGTGAGCGTGAAAAATATTGGATTCAATCTTCATATAAGGAAAACCCTGAAAAATCGCTGAATATAAGTCTTACTAAAAATATTGATATTGTTGATAAAGCCCAAATACAATTAGCGGTATAAAAGGAACCAATGTAATAATCAAGCGTCTGCTTTATAGCGGGCGCTTTCTCTTGCACTGAAAGGTGGTGAGGTCGGTTAGTATCTTAAATCGCAACAAAGAATCGCAAGAGCGTTACTGGAGCCAGAGAGCGGAGAGAGTTGTTTTAGCAGGCGAAAAATCCGCAGAAGAAATGACCGCCGACCTTGCAAAGCTGTATGAGGAAACGCAAAAGGCCATACAAAAAGAGATTGAGGCGTTTTATGGCCGTTATTCGCGTGATGTTGGGGTATCTCTTGAAGAGGCGCGGAAGGCCTTGAGCAAATCCGAATTGAAATCATACTACGAGCAGACGCAAGCTTATTACGACGCAATCGCTGAAACCGGCTACGCATTTGACCCCGCCTACCGCCAACGGTTACACCGGCAGCTATCGCTAAAATCAGCGGTGAGTCGCCTGGAAGCCCTGCAAGCCGATTGCCAATTCCAGGTTGAAAAGCTATATGCGCAGGAGCAGGACGCGTTTAGAGCGGGTTTGGGCGCTACATATGAGGATGCTTACTATAGGGCAATGTTCAATCTCCAACAGGGATTGGGTTTTGGCTCGCCGTTTTCGGCATTAAATACAAGGGTTATCGAAAAAGCGGTTCAAGAAAGATGGTCAGGGGAAAACTATTCTGACCGCATATGGACGAATAAGGACAAACTTACGCTGGTGCTTCAACAGACGATACCGCAAGGAATCGCTGCCGGGCAGAATCCACGCATTATCGGAAAAATAATCCATGACCGAATGTTTGGGCAAGGCGCAGCAAAAGGCCGTGGTGGTATGTTATGGCGCAGCATCAGTTTGGCCAGAACCGAATTTAACCACATTACAAACAGTGCCATGTGGGATACTTACGTTGAAAGTGGAGTTGTTGAGCAATATCAATTCCTGGCCACCCTTGATGGCTGCACTACTGATTCATGCCAAAGCTTAGACCTGAAAATCTTTAAGCTATCTGAAAAGATGGAGGGTATAAATTACCCGCCAATTTCCTCGCCGCCGCATCCGTGCAGGAGTACAACAATCCCCTATTTCGAGCCGGATGAAATCGACGCTATGTTTGATGATGCAGCTACCAGAATTGCCCGCGATCCCCTGACGGGCAAGAATTATTACGTCCCCGCAAATCTGGCTTACAAAGACTGGTATAATCAATATGTCTTGCCTCAAAGCGAATGGAATGGTATAATAGGATTAACGACAAGCACAGGAAGTGTTGTTGAAAATGTTAAGAGCCATTTCTTCGATCGCAGCGCAGAGAGAAGTGTAAGCGCAGCGGAAGCCAAAGACGCTTTGATCAATTCACTGCACGTGACAGACGTTAAATACAACGAAAGAAATGAGCCATCTGTTCAGTATATAGGCGGGAAGGCAACGGTATCCTTTAATCCTGAAACAAACACGGTAATTACAGCATGGCAAACAGGGCGCGACAAATTAAAACGGTATGGAGGTAAGACAACATGAAGCTCGATGCAAAACAAATAGAAATATTGCGCAAAGCGGGAGTTGTTGTTTCTGACGCTCCGGCGAACGATTATGTTTATACCGCAGACGATGAAGACAAATTAGCGGATTATCACATGAATTGCCTTAGTGCGGGGCAAAACATGACTTCAAAGGCACGGGAAGTATTGGATCTGTTAAACTACTTGGCGGACTTTTAGATGGCCTACAACCCAATAATCAAGCGTTCATCTTCGGATGGGCGCTTTTCTATTGCCCGGAAGGAGTGTTGCTATGGCAAAAGAAGCTGATTTTAGCGAGTTGGAAAAATTCTTTCAAAATTTTAATGATGCATATAAGGATTTTGATACATTCTTGAAGCAATTCCTGCTCGAAATGGCGTTACGGGCAGTTCGCGACATCAAGCGCAACACACCAGCGGACACCGGAGCTTTACGCAATATGTGGGGCATAGGCAGTCAAGAAGTAGTCCTAATGAACACAGGCGGCTTCACGGACGCAGGAAAAGCAAAGGTTATCAGAGACCCCGAACAAACGACAGTAGAAAGCATTGATATTATCGGCAGCAATGTTGAAGTTGTTATCCACAATCTAATGTCGTATGCGTCCTTCGTTGAATACGGCCACAGGTTCATTGATGGCAGGTGGAATGATGGCCGCTTCATGATGACTGTGGGCATCGACAAAATACAAAAACAAATGCCCGCCAGATTTGATAAAGCCTTCAAAGCTTATTTACAGTCGAAAGGAGCAAATTGATTATGTATGAACCAGAAATTAAATGCAAATATGACAATGTCCATTGTTTGTGTCAATGGTGTGAATTTCAATGCAATAATGGTCAAAGCTGCCACAATTGCGATATGAATAATAAGGCTATTCATGATGTCCGTATATGCACTGGATTTGTGGGTACATATCCAGATGGAAAGTATAGTGAAGATATCTCCTAGGAGGGTAATATATGTGTGAGAAGTGTAATGACGATGGCAAATGCAAAAACGGACTTACTATAAGCGTATCAGTCAAAGACACCGAAATCTTCAAGGCTATTGCTAAATTTGCTTTTGAAATCGCCGCTAAAGACCCGGAGGCAAATAGGCGGTTAGGGGATATTTTTGAGGAACACGGCTATGAATTGACGGATTGAAGGGCGCGACCTAATCTCGCGGCGCGGCGTTATGCGTAATTTGTGGGGAGGTAATTATGGAGGCACGTATATATGATTTTGATTCGGCATGGGACGTTGCGGATGGATTGGACAATAAGGGTGAATATGTCACAAGGGATGTTGACTATATGTCTTCTGACAATACTCTTGTATTAAAGAATGGAACTCGCAGCCATACTTACAACGTGATTTCAAGCGATGAGCCAATTTGCAATTTTTGCAATCCAATAGTAAATGCTTTTTGCAATGGAGCGCTCAAGGGGCATTGTCCATCTACAAAATTATATTAAATAACCCCGCGCCCGGATGAACGTTAAATAAAGGCGGTGACGAATGAAACAAGACTACCTATGCCC
>Ga0153972_1000297_pt1 | contig 15367 bp, 15 predicted proteins | sample TSGA056MetaG_FD_104732 | JGI IMG/M metagenome (GOLD analysis project Ga0153972, IMG submission 104732) | Attine ant fungus gardens microbial communities from Georgia, USA - TSGA056 MetaG | ecosystem: Host-associated > Fungi > Mycelium > Unclassified | place: USA: Georgia, George L Smith State...
CAAAACTGCGCTTACAGCGTTGGTCAGGCGGCTCAGCCGATTATTTCGATTAACTACGGAGCAATGCGCTTTGACCGCATCAAGCAAACGCTTAAATACGCAATGGGAACGGCAGTATTTTTCGGCATCGTATGGACAACGGCAACAGTCGGCTTCCCAAACTTCTTCATGAATGTGTTCATGAAAACCACCCCGAGCGTGCTGGAAATTGCACCGAAGATTATGAGGTGCTACTGCATTTCGTTCCTCATTTTGCCGATTAACATTTTCTCGACCTACTATTTTCAGAGCATTTTGATGCCCGGAGTTGCATTTTCGATTTCAGTAACCCGTGGAATAGTGCTAAGCGGAGCGCTGATTTATATTCTCCCTGCCATTTTCGGGGCAGACGCCATGTGGCTTGCAATTCCGATTACCGAGGCACTGGTTTGTGTATGGGCAGTCTTTCGTATGTATTCCGACACCCGCAAGCTTATTGATGGTGCAAAAATCGATCAGGCAATTTAATAATTAACCTTGTTTGGGCGCTGCCTTGGCAGTGCCCAAAAACTATTTATTTTTTCCCTTTTTCGATTGCAAAAACAGGCAGAATGTATTACAATAATAGGACAGCTATTACTAAAAAGGGTTTGCAATTTACCACTTCATATGCGTGAGGAAAGAGCATGGATCAAATTTTTGACGTTATTAGCACCGCATTAAGATATCTTGCGACAATTCGGGTTGCGGATATAATCGACATTGCAATAGTCACGTTTCTTGTTTATAAGCTGTTTATGATGATTAGGCGCTCAAGTTCCTTCAAGGTGGCTAGAGGCCTCATTGTGCTTGTTGCTGCGTTTGCATTGTCAAGCATTTTTAAGCTGAACATGATCAATTTCCTTATGAAATCTGCCGTGGAAATTGGGCTTATTGCTATTGTTGTTATTTTTCAGCCGGAGCTTCGCAGAATTCTTGAAAAGGTCGGCACAGGAAGAATTACCGCCCTGTTATCAGGCGGATATTCCGAGTTTCAGATGGAAAATGTCATCACGCAAACGGTTGCCGCCTGCGAGGATATGTCAAAAAGCAGAACAGGTACGCTTATTGTCTTTGAGGGCGTTAATTCTCTAGCCGATGTTGTCCGAACCGGAACTGTTTTGGATGCCAGCGTTTCCAGCGAGCTGCTAAAGAACCTTTTCTTTGTAAAGGCGCCGATGCACGATGGCGCGGTTATCGTCAGAAAAGGCAGAATTGCCGCTGCCGGCTGTATGCTGCCGATGTCATCAAACATGAACCTCAGCAAGGAGCTCGGAATGAGGCACAGGGCAGGAATTGGAATTACCGAGCAAACTGATGCCGTTGTTGTAATAGTGAGCGAAGAAACAGGCGCAATATCAATCGCAGTTGACGGTATGCTAAAGCGCCATCTATCCCGTGACACAATGGAAACACTCTTGCGTAAAGAGCTTATTCCAAACAGCGATATATCAAGCCGAAAAAGCTTTTTTGAAAAATTCAAGGTGAAACGCAATGGGAAATGAAAACAAAACTAAAAACTTCGATTATTATAGAATTCTCATAGCCGTATTTGCGCTTGTATGTGCACTTTTTCTGTGGGTATATGTAACTGACCTTCAGGGAGAGCCTTATGAAGCAACCTTTTCCGGAGTAAAGGTCGTGTTTGAAGGCGAGGCAACGCTACGTGAAACCCGTGGATATGTTATTACAGATGTCAGCAATACAACAGTAAGCGTAAAAATTGAAGGTGACAGACGAGTAGTACTTTCGCTTGATGCCGCAGATCTAACAGCAGTCATTGATGTCAGCGGATATTCAAGAATTGACACCTACACTCCGTCGTACAAAATTGTTTATCCAAATAACATTCAATCCTCATCGCTTACAATTACGTCCAGAACTCCAGAGCTTGTTTCGTTCTATGTCGATAAGGTCGAAACCAGAGTTTATGATGTTCGTGGAATTTTCAGCGGCAACGCTGCTAAGGGATACGGTGCTGAGCCTCTTGAATTCTCTCCAAACACCGTGCGCGTTACCGGCCCGAAAAGTGATTTAGATTTGATCGACTGCGCATGGGTTGAGGTGGCGCGTGAGGATGTTGACCGAACTTTAATCCTCGACTCGGATTATGTGCTGATAGATACCGATGGAAACCCTGTGGATATAAGCAATCTTGAGCTTGAAATGCAGACCGTAACGGTGACGCTTCCGATTATAACTATCAAGGAAGTGGCACTCACTATAGACATTATAGACGGCGGCGGCGCAACGGAAGCCAGTGTTGCTTACGGCATTTCACCTTCAACAATTACGCTGTCGGGAGACTCCGCAGTGCTTGACGGGCTAAACTCAATCTCGATTGCAAAAATTGATTTAGCGCTGCTGGAGGAAAATTCACTGACAGAACAATACACGATTGTGCTTCCAAACGACACTGAGATTATTAGCGGACCCAAGGAAGCGACGCTCAGCTTGGAGATAAAAGGTCTTGAAACCAAGAAAATGACAGTGACCAATTTCTCCAGCATAAATGTCACAAACGGATATGAAGCGGCAATCGAAACCGAAGAGCTTGAAATCACAATTCGAGGCAAGGCAAGCGTTTTGAAGGAGATTGCGGCCAATAACATAAGAGCCGTTGCCGACCTTAGCGAATTTGGCGACACGATCGGAATTGTTAGCGCTCCTGTAAAAATTTATATCGACGGAACAACCGAAGCCGGAGCCGTCGGTTCATATACGATTTATGTTGAAATCACAAAAACAGGGGGCTAACCTATGATTAAGAGCATGACCGGCTACGGTGGGGCAAAAAGCGAAGGGGTAGACTCTGCAATTTCGGTTGAGCTTAAAAGTGTTAACAACCGATATTTGGACTGCAATATTCGCATCTCAAGAAGCTATATGTTTGCCGAGGAGGCAATTAAGTCGGCGGTTTCATCACGTATTTCGAGGGGCAAGATCGATGTGAATGTCTCGGTTGATGTTGGAGGCGCAGAAAGCGTTCAAGTCAGTGTGGATGAGGGTCTTGCAAAGGGGTATATTGATGCGATTAAGGCATTGGCGGATGGTTTTTCGCTTGATACAGGGCTGAATGCGTTTTCGCTTAGCAGACTGCCGGATGTTATGACAGCATGCAGGAATGACCCCGATAAGGACGAATTTTTGAGCGGACTTCTTTCGGTCACAAATGATGCGCTTACAGAGTTTGAAGCGATGCGAAGCGCCGAGGGTGATAAGCTCAGTGCGGATGTTTCTTCAAGGCTTGAAACGATTGAAGAATATGTCACCCTAGTCGAAAGCCGCTCTTCTCAGACGACTGAGGCGTATAGGCAGAAGCTTTTTAAGAAGCTGAGTAATGTGCTTGGGGACACCGCAATTGATGAGCAGAGGATTCTGACTGAGGCTGCGATTTTTGCAGACAAAACTGCGGTTGATGAGGAGACTATCAGATTAAGAAGTCATATTTCCCAAATGAGGCAGATGATTAGCGACGGATCTCCAATCGGACGCAAGATGGATTTTCTTGTTCAGGAGCTTAACCGTGAGGCAAATACAATTGGCTCAAAATGTTTGGATAGCGAGCTTTCTAAGATTGTTATCGAGATGAAAAGCGAAATCGAAAAAATTAGGGAGCAGGTTCAAAATATTGAATAAGAGGGAGGGCGTAAAATGAAGCTTGTAAACATCGGATTTGGCAACGTGGTTTCGGCGTCAAGAATGGTTGCAATTGTCAGCCCCGATTCCGCTCCGATTAAACGAATTATTTCCGACGTTCGTGAGCAGGGGCTGCTTGTTGACGCAACCTATGGCAGACGCACAAGGGCAGTTATTGTTATGGACACGGGACACATAATCCTCTCCGCAATTGCGCCCGAAACCGTAGCAGGGCGCATCACAGGGAAAAACGATCCTGAAGCAGGTGCGCAGGATGAGTGATCGTGGACTCTTGGTCATTATCTCCGCACCGTCAGGCTGCGGCAAAAGTACGATCATTTCGCACCTGATGAGCATTAGGGACAATTTTAGATTTTCGATTTCTGCTACAACACGTGCTCCAAGAACCGGCGAGCAGGATGGCAAAGACTATTTCTTCATATCGAAGGAGCGTTTCAGGCAGCTTATTGATGAGGATTCGTTTCTTGAGTATGCCGTTTATGTCGACAACTACTATGGCACGCCAAAAAGCGCTGTGCAGGAAAAGCTTGACGCCGGAATTGATGTGATTTTGGATATAGAGGTTAAGGGTGCGTTGCAGGTTATGGAAAAATGCCCAAATGCACTTTCAATATTCATAATGCCACCCTCCTTTGAAGAGCTTGAAAGCAGACTTGTTCTTCGTGGAATGGACAGCAAAGAGGTTATCAAGCATCGCCTTGAAGCGGCAAGGCTTGAGTGTTTACTTTCTGAGCAATACGACTACATTGTCGTAAATGACGAGCTTTTTCGTGTAACTCAGGAGATCGACGATATAATCTCTGCAGAGAAATTTCTGAGAAGAAACAGACCCAACTGAAATCAGATGCAATTTAGTTCTATAATATTTTTTGAGGTGTATTAATTATGATGCTTTACCCACCAGTGGCGGACATTGCCGACAAGGCAGGAAGCCGTTATCAGCTAGTTAATCTTGTTGCTCACCGTGCCCGTGCAATTTCTGCAGAGACAGAGGAGCAGGGCGAACCAATGGACGAAAAGCCCGTTTCCACTGCAATCAACGAGATTTATGCAGGAAGACTGCAAATTGTCAAGAACGAAGAAACAACACAGGACTAAAAAGCAATATCGTGGGAGGTGGTATAATTGGCTGAGAAATATGCAACTGTTGCAGTTTCCGACGTCACCTATTGGGTTGACAGGCCATATGATTATCATGTCCCCGATAAACTGTCCGGGGCTGTTTTGCCGGGAACACGGGTTGTTGTCCCTTTCGCAAGAGGCAATCGCCGTGCCGAGGGGATCGTGCTTAGGATTTTGGACAAGTGCGATTACCCGAAGATAAAGGACATTGAAGAGGTGCTTGATGACAAGCCTGTGCTGACCCGTGCGCAGCTTGACCTTGCGCTTTGGATGCGTGAAAGGTTTTTCTGCACCGTTTATGAGGCCGTTCGGGCAATTTTGCCTGCGGGACTTTGGTTTGACAAAACCGGCGCAAGACAGGTTAAGGACAAAAAGCTCGAATATGCAAAGCTTTTAGTCCTGCCCGGCGAGGCTTTAGCCCTTGCCGAGAGCAAGGCAAAAAAGTCTCCTATGCAGGCGCTTTGCCTGAATATCCTTGCAGATGTTAACGAGGCCGGAACTGCCGATTTGCGTGCGATGACTGGCGCTACCAGGTCCTCGATAAAAGCGCTTGAGACTGCGGGGCTTATCGAACTCTATTCAAGAGAGGTATTCCGAAGGCCTGACTATAAGCGCGGCGGACAGGCTTCATTGCCCGAATTAAACTCCTTTCAGCAGTCGGCGCTAACAGGACTTGGGGAGCTTATGATGCAGGATAAGGCGCAGGCGGCGCTTCTTTTTGGAGTTACGGGAAGCGGCAAAACTGCAGTTTATATCCACCTGATTAACAATGCACTGTCTGCCGGAAAATCGGTTATTTTGCTTGTTCCAGAAATTGCGCTTACTCCTCAGATGCTTGAAACCTTTTCGTCGCACTTTGGCGAGAACACGGCCGTTTTGCACAGCTCGCTGTCAAATGGCGAGAGATACGACGAATGGAAGCGCATTAAGTCGGGCACAGCAAGGCTTGTAATAGGAACTCGAAGCGCAATTTTTGCGCCCTGCGAGAATCTTGGTCTGATTATCATTGATGAGGAGCAGGAGGAAACCTATAAGTCAGAGAATTCGCCGAGATATCATGCAAAAGATATTGCAAAATATCGCTGTGCGGGGGATAAGGCACTGCTTCTGCTTGGAAGCGCAACGCCTGGCATCTCCACAAGATACGAGGCGGAAAAAGGCAGCTATTCTTTTTTTGAGCTTCCCAATAGATTTAACGAGATGCCACTACCGGACGTTTCGATTGTGGACATGAAGGCTGAGCTTCGCCGTCGAAATAGTGAGGCAATCAGCTCCTTTCTCAAGGAGGAGCTTCAAAAGAATATAGAAAATAGGGAGCAGAGTATTCTGTTTCTAAACCGGCGTGGGGAAGCAAAGCTCATCACCTGCGTCGATTGCGGTTATAATTATTCATGCCAGAATTGCAGCGTAAGCCTTACTTACCATCGGGTTGGAAACAAGCTAATGTGCCACAGCTGCGGCTATACAAGACGAGTGGACGATTCATGCCCCGACTGCGGCGGCACTTTGAAATATATTGGCGACGGGACGCAGAAAATTGAAGAGCAGCTTGGAAATGCTTTTCCAGATGTTCAAATACTGCGAGTTGACGCCGATACCGTTGCAAAGGCAGGATCGCATGAGGCGCTTTTTGAAAGGTTTAAGATTCAGAAAATACCGATAATGATTGGAACCCAAATGGTCACAAAGGGACTGAATTTTGAGAATGTTACACTTGTCGGTGTTGTCTGCGCTGACCAGAGTCTTTTTGTAAGCGACTATCGTGCGGCGGAAAGAACCTTCTCGCTGATAACTCAGGTTGTCGGAAGAAGCGGAAGGTCAAAAACCCCCGGAAGGGCAGTTATCCAGACCTACACACCTGATAATCAGGTGATTCGCCTTGCGGCAAATCAGGACTACAACGCCTTTTATGAGCAGGAGATTAAGCTTCGTGCACTTCAAGGATGCCCACCGTTTTCACAGGTGTTTTCGCTGTCAGTTTGCGGTGCAGATGAGCATAATGTGCTCTCATGCTGCCAATACATCAAAACCGTTTTGCTGCGTGAGCTTGCAAAGAAGCCGAATATTAGCGTTTTGGGACCGGCGCCATTCGTAATCGTGAAGGTTAAAAATCAATATAGATACAGGGTACTGCTTTTGTGCAGTCCCGATAAAGAAATCAGAATGCTGATTTCGCAAATGCTGCACCATTGTAATGGCGGAGGTTTCGGCGGAGTTTCGGTTTATGCCGACCTAAACCCAAACGACTGACTTTTTATAAAAACTGAGGTACAGACATGGCACTTAGGAATATTGTTCAAAGAGGCGATAGTATTTTACAGAAAAAATGCAGAGATGTGACGGCTTTTGATGAAAAGCTGCATATTCTGCTTGACGATATGAAGCAGACCCTTGCCGAGTCAAGCGGCATTGGGCTTGCTGCACCGCAGGTTGGAATTCTGCGCCGGGCTGTTATTGTCCTTGAAACAAACGTAGAAGAGGGCGAGCCTGAGCAAATGATTGAACTTGTGAATCCCGAAATTATGGAGTCAAGCGGTATGCAAATTGGACCGGAGGGCTGCCTCAGCGTCCCAGGGAAATTTGGCATAATAGAAAGACCCGAATATGTGAAGGTTCGTGCGCAGAACAGAAACGGCGAAACCTTTGAGGTAGAAGGTCGCGGTATTACCGCAAGATGCTTTTGCCATGAGCTTGACCATCTTGAGGGAATTCTGTTTACGGCTCTTGCCGACAGGCTCATGAGTGAAACGGAGCTTGAGGAATACTACGCGCAGCAGGAGAAACTTTAATATGCGGATTGTTTTTATGGGGACACCTGCCTTCGCAGCAGCGTCCCTGAAAAAGATTATAGATGAAAAATGCGAGATTGTAGGCGTTTTCACGCAGCCTGACAAGCCCCGTGGACGTGGCATGGAGATGCAGCCATCGGCAGTTAAGCAAACTGCAATTGATGCAGGACTGCCCGTTTTCCAGCCCGAAAAGATGCGAGACGGAACGGCTTTTGAAATTTTAAGAGAGCTGAAGCCCGATATAATTGCGGTTGTTGCGTTTGGCCGCATTTTACCTGATGAGATTCTTGAACTGCCGGCATATGGCTGCATAAATGTTCATGGTTCGCTCCTTCCGAAATACCGTGGAGCATCGCCCATCCAAAGCGCAGTATTGAACGGCGATAAAATTACCGGCGTCACCACAATGCATATTACAAGCGAGCTTGACGCAGGTGATATAATCTATACAGCAGAAACCGAAATTGGCGATTATGAAACATCAGGCGAGCTTTTTGACAGGCTTATGGTGCTTGGCGCCGACCTTTTGCATAAGACGATTGTTGACATCGAAAAGGGCGTTGCGCCCCGTAAGGCGCAGGATTCCAGCGCCGCAACCTTTACCAAGACCTTTGATAAAAGCATGTGTTCAATCGATTTTACCCAAAGCGCACGAATGGTTATTAAGCAGATTTGCGCCCTTTCTCCGTGGCCTGTTGCCACAACGGTTATAGAAGGAATTGATGTTAAGGTTTTTGAGGCAAAAATGTCCGAAAACACAACCAGCAAAGTGCCCGGAAAGGTGCTTTCAACAGGAAAAAAGGGAATTGAAATTTCCTGTGGCAGCGGTGAAGCGGTTTATATAACCCAGCTTCAGATGCCCGGCAAAAAAAGAATGGATGCGCAGTCGTTTTTGGCAGGACATCCAATAAAGGCGGATAACTAATGGGTAACAGCCGACTTGCGGCGCTTGCCGTTCTGCAAAACACCAGAAGATTCGGCACTTTTACGGAGGATGCGCTCAGTGCCGCCGCCATAAAAAACGGACTTGACGAGCGTGACACGGCGCTTGCTGCCGCAATTACGCTTGGTGTTTTGCAAAACAGCTATCTTCTGGACTTCTACATTGATTACTATAACACTTCGAAATCTGCGAAGCTGCAACCATTGGTTCGGGATATCCTGCGGCTTTCGGCATATCAGATTATCTTCATGGATAAAATTCCTGTATCAGCGGCAGTAAACGAGGGCGTTTCCCTGTGCAAAAAAAGCTCAATGTCCAAGGCCACGGCACTCGTAAATGCTATTTTGCGCCGTATTGCGGAAAATGCTGATGCGCTTCCCGAAGTTAAGCTTTCCGACGAAATTGAAACAATATCGGTGAAATACAGCGTTCCAACTTGGCTTGTCGATTATATCATTTGCCGTGTTGGCAAAAGTGAGGCGGAAGGATTTTTCACCTATTGCAACACAAAGCCTCAAATCAATTTACAGGTTAACACCCTGAAAGCCACTGCCGCAGAGCTTTCCCAAAGCCTTAATGCATGCGAAAGTGCAGTTTTGGATAACTGCCTTGTATCGGACCGTGCAGGAAGATCGCTTATCGAAGCGGCCGAATTTACCGGGGGCAAGTTTTATATTCAGGATATTTCTTCCCGGCTTGCAGTTATGGCGTCTGGAATAACGGAAGGGGACAAGGTGCTTGATGCCTGCGCCGCTCCGGGCGGCAAAAGCTTCGCTGCTGCAATTATATCGGGTGGCAAGGCGGACATCACCTCCTGCGACATTTCAGACAAAAAAGTTAAGCTGATATCAGACGGGGCAAAGCGCCTTGGACTCCATAATATTAAAACTCAAACAGCGGATGCCAAGGTCTTTAATCCCGAATGGGAAAAGGTATTCGATGTTGTCATCACAGACGTTCCATGCTCCGGATTTGGAGTAATTTCAAAAAAACCGGAGATTCGCTACAAAAATCCCGAAGATATTGCGTTGCTGCCCAAAATCCAAAGTAGCATTTTGGAAAACTGCGCAAGCTATGTAAAGCCGGGTGGAGTTCTGCTTTACAGCACCTGCACCATTTTGCAGGAGGAAAACGAAATGGTTGTTTCGGCATTCCTGGAAAGAAATGCTGGGTTTGAGGCTTCGAACTTCGAGCTTGATGGTGTTTCCAAAAGTGAAGGTGGAATGCTGACACTGTGGCCGCAGCGCCATGGGACAGACGGCTTCTTTTTCGCCAAAATGAGGAGAGCGTTATGACAGACATAAAATCAATGCTGCCTTCCGAGCTTGAAGCTTTAATTGTGTCTCTTGATGAGCCAAAGTTTCGGGCTAAGCAGATTTTTTCATGGCTGGCAAAGGGTGTTCGCAATTTTGGGGAGATGAAAAACCTTCCCAAATCGCTGAAAGAGAAGCTCGACAACGTGGCTTATGTCAGCAGCCTGAAGCTGCTTGACAAGCGTGAGAGTCTGACAGACGGCACAGTGAAGTATCTTTGGAGTCTCAAAGACGAAAATGCAATTGAAACGGTTCTGATGCGCTATGATTACGGAAGCACCGTTTGCATTTCTTCGCAGGTTGGATGCCGCCAGGGCTGCGCATTTTGCGCCTCGGCAATCGGTGGACTTGTAAGAAATCTTGAGAGTAGCGAAATGCTTGACGAGGTGATTTTTACAGCTCTTGAATCGGGCGAAAAGATTTCAAGAATCGTAATTATGGGCATTGGAGAGCCGCTTGACAATTATGATAACGTGGTGCAGTTTTTGCGCCTTGTAAACCACCCTTATGGACTTAACATCGGGATGCGGCATATATCGCTTTCAACCTGCGGAATCCCTTCGCAGATGGATGCTCTGGCGCAGCTGGACTTGCAGATTACCCTTGCGGTATCCCTGCATTCGGCAGATGATGAAGTTAGAAGCCGTCTGATGCCGGCGAGCAGGAGGGCCGGTGTTTCCGAGCTGATTTCAGCCTGCGAAAGGTATTTTAAAAAAACAGGAAGACGGATCACCTTCGAATATGCTATGATAGATGGTGTTAATGATACAATGGCACAAGCCAAGGCTCTTGCGAAGGCTGCAAAGCGTGTGTCCGCACATATTAACTTAATCCCACTAAACCATGTCCCGGAACGCAGCTTTGCGCCAAGTGGCGACAGTAGTATTTCCTCATTTTGCAAAGTGCTTGAGGACATGGGCGCAAACTTTACTCTTAGGCGTTCACTTGGGGGAGATGTTGACGCATCGTGCGGTCAGCTCAGACGAAGCAGTCTGGGAAAAAGTACAGAACAGATATAAAAAAACGGAGGCCTTCAATGAATGCATTCGGATTGACAAACAGCGGCGTTGTTAGAAAAGAGAATCAGGACTGCTTTCGCATAGACCTTGACGAAAAGGCAGATGTTGCCGTATGCGTCTTGTGCGATGGCATGGGCGGAGCACAAGCAGGAAGCATAGCGAGCAACCTTGCGGCCGATGCTTTTATGTCGCACGCTGCCAACACGGTGGATACCACCTCAACAGCCAAGGATCTTAAAAACATCTTGAACGAGGCGGTCAACTATGCAAATATCAAGGTTTATGACAAGTCCTTCTCGGATTTTGCATGCCTTGGAATGGGCTGCACGCTTGTTTCGGTGGTTATAACGCCAAAACGTGTTGCGGTTGCAAATGTTGGAGACAGCAGGGCTTACCTTATTTCAGACAACAAAATAATCCAGATTTCAAAAGACCACTCATATGTGGAAAAGCTTATTGACAGCGGAATGCTCACAAGGGCGGAAGCTGGAACGCACCCGAAGCGCAACATTATCACCAAGGCAATAGGCGTCGAGGCGTCTATCAAATGTGATTTGTTCGAACCAAAGGTGAAGGCAGGCGACAGAGTAATTCTATGCTCTGACGGACTTTCAAATCTTGTTACAAACGATGAGTTGCTGTCCTGCTCCAGCAAAAACTCTAATCTTGAAAAACTTTGTGAGGCTCTTGTTGACCTCGCTCTTGAACGCGGCGCACCCGACAATGTGTCGGTTGTTATTGTTCAGAGATAGGCAGGGGAGGAAACATTATGGATAATAATTCTATGGATAGATATATTGGCAAGATGCTTGACAACCGCTACGCCGTTCAGGAAGTAATCGGTGTTGGCGGAATGGCGGTTGTATATAAAAGCCGCTGTCATCTGCTAAACAGAAATGTAGCGATTAAGATACTGCGCGATGATATGACAGCGGATTCAAGCTTCAGAGAGCATTTTAGGCAAGAGGCACAGGCTGTTGCAATGCTTTCACACCCAAACATTGTTTCAATTTACGATGTTAGCCGCCAGCCCGATATTGACTATATCGTCATGGAGCTTGTTGAAGGCGTTACACTAAAGCAGTACATGAAAACAAAAGGCGCGCTGTCAAGCAAGGAGAGCGTTCACTTTGCTACGCAAATTTGCAAGGCGCTTGTTCACGCACACGGTAAGGGTATTATTCACCGTGACATAAAGCCACATAACATCATGATTGATATGGACGGAACTGTCAAGGTTGCCGATTTCGGCATTGCATACCTTGAAAGTATGCAGGCGACAAACTCAGAAAGCACCGTGGGAAGCGTTCACTATATATCCCCGGAGCAGGCAAAGGGCATGAGTGCCGATGCCAGATCGGATATTTATTCACTAGGCGTTGTTATGTATGAAATGCTGACAGGCACTTTGCCGTTTAACGGAACTGATGCCCGTGAAGTTGTGCTGCAGCACGTTAGCTCGGCACCAGCACCTCTGTCCGAAATTAATCCTGAGATCCCTGAACGACTTGAAGCGATTACTCAGAAGGCCATGAACGCCGATATTAACGAGCGTTACCAGTCCGCAGCGGAGCTTCTTGTAGATCTTGACGAGTATTCGGCAGGGCTTGCAGCCAAAAAGGTGATAGAAACCTCCAATGGGGACGATGTCAAGCTAGCGGAAGGCGCAGTCCCAAATGTAAAAACAATTTCCCGTTCCGGAGAGCTTTCCAAGGAAAGCTATGAGCGTCGAAAAAGACGGTCAAACAAAATAAGCACACTTTCCGGTTTCTTGCTGGTGTTTTTGTTCATGGGAGCGGTGTTTGTCTTCCTGTGGAATTACTGGCTTGGCAGCCTGTTTAGCGAGACTGAAAGAATCACAATGCCGAGCTTTGTCGGCAGCCCTTATAGCGCCGTGGACAGCAATGCTGAGCTAAAAACAATATATAACTTTACGGTTGTTTACGCCCCTGATGCCACCGTTGAAGAGGGAATAATCATTGCGCAAAGCCCTTCTGCTGAAAAAAGTCTTGCTAAGGACGACGACGGAATCAATGTTACGCTTACAGTAAGCTCGGGCGTGCAGAACATCGGCGTGCCGAATGTTGTTAACCATGACAAACGTGAGGCAATAATCGAACTTGACAATATAGGACTTGTGATTGAGGAAATCTATGACGTTTCCGATAGCATTACAAAGGACTTTGTCATCATGACAAGCCCGGCAGCAGGTGATTCTATCCCAATTGGCTCAACAATTTATGTCACAATCAGCCTGGGACCGGAAATTAAAACAACAATTATGCCAAACCTTGTTGGCAGAAGCGAAGAGGACGCCATTTTGATGCTTGAGGAAGCCAACCTTGCCGTTGGCGTCACAAACTACGAAGTGAACGACATGCTTGCCGGCACCGTTATCGGACAAAGCATTACTGCCTATTCAACGGTTGAAGAGCATACAAAGGTCTATATGCAAGTTTCCTTAGGTCCGGCGGATAAAGAACCTGAGGATGAACCGAAAGGCGTAACGGAGGAAACTGAATAATGCCTGAAGCGGTTATAATGAAAACTCTAAGCGGTTTTTACTATGTGAAAAATGGCGAGGAGACTATAGCTTGCCGTGCAAGAGGCAAATTTCGAGTTGACGGCGTTTATCCGCTGGCAGGTGATAGGGTTAGATATGAAATAACAGGGCAGGGAACGGGAATGATTAACGAGGTTCTGCCAAGACGCAACTTTTTTGTAAGGCCTACGGTTGCAAACGTTGATTATCTTGTAATTATTGCCGCAAACACCAACCCTGTAACTGACCCATATCTTATTGACAGGGTTAGCGTTATCGCTGAAGATGTTGGCTGTGATGTAATTATCTGCATTAATAAATGCGACATCGACTCCGGGGACGAGCTTTTCAAAATTTACTCGAAGACGAGATACAAGGTCATTCGCACAAGCGCCAAAACAGGCCAGGGGATTGCCCATCTTCGTGACTGCATTCGGGGAAAAACCGTTGCGTTTACCGGTAATTCCGGCGTTGGAAAATCCAGCATTCTAAACGCAATTGAACCTTCCTTTAATATTACAACAGATGAAGTGAGCCATCATCTCGGCAGAGGAAAGCACACGACAAGGCACGTCGAGCTTTTTGACATCGGCGATGAGACCTATATCGCCGACACTCCCGGCTTTGCATCCTTCGATCTTGCGCAGATGAAGCCAATTAGCAAAGAGGACTTGCAATATAAATTCCCCGATTTTGCAGAGTATATCGGTCTTTGCCGATTCGATGACTGCAAGCACCTGAAAGAACCAAACTGCGCAGTAACACAGGCAGTTTCGTCAGGGACTGTTTCGCAATCCCGATACGACAGTTACGTAAGACTATTCGACATCGTTTCCCAGTTTAAGAAATGGGAGCAAAAATAAAAAAGCAGATAACTGGGCGCAGCTGCCAGTTATCTGCTTTTTTTTGCTGTGCCGTCTCATCTTACAAACCAAAGTCAGACGGGACTAAGATCCTCCTGTCTGAACCCGGAATCCGAAAACGAAAATCAGAAGCCCCACCAGTGCGTCCGACATTTTGTTTCGCAAGATTCCCGTCTTCACTTGGGGAGGGAGAATTTCTGATGGAATCTCCTCAAGTTTCTGCAATTTCGCTTAAAAGAAGCAATATCCGGCTCGGCCTTATCATTTGCGCATCCTACAGCAAGCAGGCAAAAAAGCGTTATAGCACTTGCCCATTATCAACATTAATTTGATTATTTTCTGTTTACGATGTATAGTATTTGTTATACTAAATATTCATACTTAATATTTATATAGGCGGTACAAATGATTAAAAAGCTGTTCGATAAAACGCTGCGGAATTTCATTCTTGTCGGGATAATTAATACGCTTGTCGGGACAGGAGTTATGTTTCTTTTTTATAACGTGTTCTATTTTAGTTATTGGATTTCTTCGGCGTCAAATTATATCGTCGGAAGCATAGTCAGCTATTTCCTAAACAAGCATTTCACTTTCAAGGTTCAGGAAAAAAGTATTGAATATATGCTTAAATTCGCATTGAATGTTGCAATCTGCTATCTTCTGGCTTATGGCATTGCAAAGCCATTAGCAAGCGCAATTCTTTCGTCCGCATCTGTGCCAGTTCAGGAAAATGTATCAATGGCCGTCGGAATGTGCATTTATGTCGGACTAAACTATCTTGGACAGCGTTTCTTCGTGTTTAAGAAGAAAGATGAATAAATTCTAAGTAGGAAAGCCTGCAATCCGTTGAGTTTAGGATGATTGGTATATTTAAGGGAGCGGCTTCCGTCGCTCCCTTAAATGTAGAAAATGCTTAAACTGTTCGTCAGTGGGATTTTGTGAACGTATGAGGTATGCTCTAATAGCCTAATATTTTATCTACAATAATGACTTTAATTCTATCTTTAATAAATTGTCCTGAAATTAGAACAAAGTCATTACAAATCCTTTGTTTGTGCTTGCAATCAATACATTTGCCAAGTTTAGTGCATGGAGTAG
>Ga0153972_1000301_pt1 | contig 15280 bp, 12 predicted proteins | sample TSGA056MetaG_FD_104732 | JGI IMG/M metagenome (GOLD analysis project Ga0153972, IMG submission 104732) | Attine ant fungus gardens microbial communities from Georgia, USA - TSGA056 MetaG | ecosystem: Host-associated > Fungi > Mycelium > Unclassified | place: USA: Georgia, George L Smith State...
GATTTTATAGATGTACCTAAAATATTAGAAACGCCCTATATTAAAGATGCGGTTAATCCTAAAAAGTCTTACGCACCTTATAAATATGAGATAGAAATGTTTTATAAACAGGAATTTTATGATTTACGTGAAAATATCGTGGAGAGGCCGTATGAGACGAGGGAACAGTAGTATTGAATTGAAAAGACTGAATCGGAATAGAGTGTTTCGTTATATCAATGGCTGCGAGAAGACAACCGTGCCGGATATTGCAAATACACTTGGGATGAGTGTGCCCACAGCACTGCAGATGGTAAAGGAATTGAAAAATTTTGGACTGGTTGAGGAAGTAGGAGAATTCCAGTCTACCGGCGGAAGAAAAGCAAAAGCGATAGGGGTAGTTAAATCTGCCTGTTATGTCGTAGGGATAGATATAACCCGTAATCATATAAGTATGGTTCTTACAGATCTTTCTCAGAAAATATTGCGGCATATAAGAGTACGAAAAATTTTCAAGCATGAAGAAAGCTATTACAAAGAAATTGGAGATATGTTATCTGTTTTCCTAAAAGATTATAATTTGCCGGAAGGAAAAATATCAAGCGTAGGTATTGCAGTACCAGCAATTGTGGATAGCAATCAAAATCATATTTCTTATTCTCACGCACTTGATTTGAGAGATGTTTCTTTAGAAAAGTATCTTTTGCATATACCGTATCCTTGTGTTGTTTTAAATGATGCGAAGGCAGCAGTTATGACAGAATACATTGGTCGTAAATCTTTCGGGAACATGGTCTATTTATCTTTAAGTAACACGGTTGGCGGAGCAATTGTTATGGGAATGGATTCGTGGGCATCAGAAGAGCATGCAGCAAATTTATTTATGGGGGATAATTGGCGCAGCGGTGAATTTGGACATATGACGATTCATCCGGAGGGAAAGAGATGCTATTGCGGGAAGCAGGGGTGTTTGGATGCCTATTGCTCTGCCCATAATCTTTCTCAGCATACAGATGGGAACCTTGAGTTGTTTTTTTACGAGATGGAACAAGGAAATAAAGAATATCAAATGGTTTGGGAAGAATATTTAGAAAACTTATCTTTTGCGGTAGATAATCTTAGAATGAGCTTTGATAGTGATGTGATATTGGGCGGTTATGTAGGAAACCAAATGGGACCTTACATAAAAAGGTTTCGTAAAAGGGTGGCCAGGAAAAATATCTTTGGAAATACAGGAGAGTATGTCAAAGAATGCAGGTATCTGGCAGAGGCATCGGCATTGGGGGCGGCGATATACCATATCGAAAAATTTATAAGTAGTATTTAGAATGCACATTAAAAGCATTGAAAAAAGTAAAGTTAATGTGCTATATTAAAGCTGCTTAATTAATAACTTTAATAAAGTGTAAAATAATCATAGGAAGTGTAGAGAAAGGGGTAAAAGTATATGTTACAACAAGTTATGACGGCACCCAAAAAGATTGAATTTCGCAATGTTCCTGAGCCTGTTATTGGATCCGGGCAGGTATTGGTAAAGGTTATGGATATTGGTATTTGCGGTTCTGATATTCATGTGTATCACGGGGAACATCCATTTACATCTTACCCGATAACACAGGGACATGAAGTGTCTGGTGAGGTTGTTGCATTGGGAAGCGATGTCAAGAAACTTAAAGTTGGGCAGAAAGTAACTATTGAGCCACAGCTCTTTTGTGGGAAGTGTCATCCATGCAGACATGGAAAATATAATTTGTGTGAAGAGCTAAAAGTTATGGGATTTCAAACCACAGGAATCGCTTCGGAGTTTTTTGCTGTTGATGTTTCTAAAGCAACGCCAATTCCAGAGGATATGTCTTTCGAGGAAGGAGCTATGATCGAACCGCTTGCAGTAGCTGTACATGGGATTAAGCAGATGGGTGATGTCACAGGATTAAATATCGCTGTAATTGGAGCGGGTCCGATTGGGAATCTTGTTGCACAGGCGGCAAAAGGAATGGGAGCTGCTAAGGTAATGATTACAGACGTAAGTGATTTGAGATTAAAAAAAGCAGCAGATTGTGGCATTGACGTATGCATTAATACAAAAGAAAAAGACTTTGGCGAGGCATTAGTCGGGGAGTTCGGCCCTGATAAAGTTGATGTAATCTACGACTGCGCAGGCAATAATGTGACTATGGGTCAGGCTATTAAATATGCACGAAAAGGAAGTGTCATTGTCTTAGTAGCAGTATTTGCCGATATAGCCAAGGTGGATTTGGCAGTTGCAAATGACCATGAATTAGATATTAAGAGTACTATGATGTACCGCCATGATGATTATGTTGATGCAATAAGCCTGGTTAGTGAGAAAAAAGTTCACCTAAACCCGCTTATTTCAAAAATATTTTCATTTAAGGATTTTCAAAAGGCATATGAGTATATTGATGAAAATAAAGAAACGACAATGAAAGTAATTATTAAAGTACAAGAATAAATCGGGCTTTGGGCATGTATTACTATGTCAACCGAGGGTGACAGCGATGAAAGATTATTTGGAAAAGATTTTGGGGAAGAAATCCAGTATACAGAGAAAAATTGTTCTTGTTTACCTCTTTATTGCAGTGCTGCCGATTAGTATTGTTACGTGTGCGTCTAGCGTAATTTACTATAACAGTATTTTAAAAAAGTCTTACAATCTTCTGGAACAAAATGCAAGGCAGCACGAAATTGTTGTAAATGAAAGAATGAGCTCCTATGAGAGCGTACTGTATGAGTTGATTACCAATAAAGAATATATAGAACTCGCAAAGAGGATTAATCTGGGAGATGAGAATTCACTGCTGATTGATAAGGCTCATATGGAGGAATTGCTTAGAAGTTGTGTATATACCTATGACGGGATTAGGAATGTGACATTTTTAGCAGACAGCAGTTACTATGTTACTTATTCGAAATGGTATGAGGGTTCGGCAAAGCTGATTTGGAAAGATGCTTCTGTCAGGGGAGAAGTTCATGATGAGATTGCAAAAGAGCAGGTTCTTACCTATATAGCGACAGTTAACTTAAGCAATCTGGCAGGAAAAGATGACTATGTTATTCTTCTGGGTTACCCGGTGAAAAATCTAAGGACAAAACAACAAAGCGGTGTTCTGGTGATGGCATTAGAGGAAGAGGTCTTGCTGTTTAATGATATTAATTCGGAAAATGAAAACAATGGAATTACGACGGTGATTTTGGATCCGGATGATAAGCTTGTTGCTGGAGTGGAGAGCCTCTATATTAATGACAGCTATGCAAACTACCTGCAGGAAAAGTTTGAAGGGGGAAATGCGATATCGGAAAAGCGTCATGCGATAGAGGGGACTAGGTGGACAATTGTAAATATTATTGACACAGCAGTTTATAGACAGGAAATATACCATTTTATCAAGGTGGTAATTGTTTTGATGGTTACGATAACATGTTTCTTTTTTGTGATTGTCTTCTTAGTAACCAGAAAATATATTGAAACAATTCAGCACATTGCCCAAGGAATTCACAATTATGGGGGAATCGATGGCAAGCCGATTTTACTTGAAGTAAATACGCAAGATGAGCTATATGTAATTGTAAGACAGTTCAATAAGATGACCAATCGCGTAAACTCGCTGGTAGCAACACTTAAGCAGAGAAATGAGGAAATCAAGGAGGCGGCAATCAGCCAAAAGCATGCCGAGATAAAGGCGTTGGAAGCACAGATTAATCCCCACTTTTTATTTAATACCCTAGACTCAATTAATTGGCGTGCTATTGAGCATGAAGAAGAGGAAATCAGCGATATGCTGGGGACGCTGGGCAGTCTGCTGAGGTACAGTATCTCGAATATAGATATGGAAGTATTATTAGAAGCAGAAATCAGTTGGTTAAAAAAGTACATATTTTTACAGCGAGAGCGTTTTGGAAACTCTTTTGACTGTCGGTATGATATTACAGAGGAAGCACTCATCTTCCCGATATATAAGATGCTAATGCAGCCGATTATAGAAAATACGATTCTTCATGCCTTTGAAGAGGTGAAAGAAGGCGGGAGGATTTATGTAAAAGCCTTTGTTCGAAAAGACGGCAAGCTGAAGATTCAAATCAGGGATAATGGATGTGGCATAACCGAAGAACTTTTGGCGGAGATAAAACAAGAAATTAGAGAAAAAGGCCCTCTAAACAGTGAGAAAATTGGAATTAGCAATATCATCCACAGACTACGGATTTACTATCATGAGGAGGCAGAAATATCAGTAAACAGTAAGTTGGGAGAGGGAACAGAATTTGTTCTGATTATCCCGGATAGGCAGGAGGGATAAATTCTATGAAGACAGTAGTGATTGTTGAGGATGAATTTAGAATACGCCAGGGTCTTGGACAGCTGATTAATAAAGTGAATCTGGGTTGTCAAGTGATTGGAGAAGCGGAAAATGGCTATGAAGGACTTAAAATCATTATAGATACGGAACCGGATATTGTGATGACGGATATTCAAATGCCTAAAATGGATGGCTTGGCAATGATTAAAAAAGCAAGAGAAATGGGCATGAAATGTATCTTTGTGATACTCAGCGGATATGCGGATTTTGAATATGCCAGACAAGGGATTAAACTTGGTGTAAGGGAGTATTTGTTAAAGCCGGCTACGATATCGGACGTGAAGAAATTACTGATTAATTTAACTGCAAATGTGGCAAAAAGGCAGATGAGTGAAACCAAAACTCAGATGTATTCACCAGTCATAAAGGATATGATTGTGACGATGGAAGCAAGTTACGGGCTGCGTCTGGGATTAGATACTTTTTCTGAAAAATATCGCTTAACACCTGAATATATTAGTAATCTGTTTGCTAAAGAAACAGGGACGACGTTTTCTAATTATTTGAAAAGGATTCGCATGGAAAAGGCTAAAGAGCTGATTTTGGAAACAGACATGAAAATTTATGAGGTAGCGTGCAGTGTAGGATACCCTGATCAGAAGTACTTTTCAAAGGTGTTTAAAGAGTATAATGGGGTATCGGCAAAGCAGTTTGCAATAAACAAGGAAAAATTAAAGTGATTTAATACACTTTTTTTAAAATATTAGAATTTTTTATCCGGTATCCAGCTATTATACTAAAACAAAAGGAGGGAACTATATGAAAAGGAGATTAGCACTACTAATAGCTTTAGTGATGATAGTTGGAGCAGTGGCAGCCTGTGGCAACAGTGGTGGGGCAGAGCAGAGCAGCACAACAGCCGGGACAGCAGCAGAAACCAAAACGGCAGAAGCAGAGACAAAAAGCAGCAACGGTGACAGACAGGAAATCACTTTCTGGCACTATATGTCAGAAGACAAAGAAGGTAAATTTGTTAATCAGGCAGTGGAGGAGTTTAATAATTCACAGGATGAGATATATGTGACAGCACAGTATCTACCGCGGGAGGAGCTGATGAAACAGTATACAATCGGTGTAGTCTCCGGTGAATTGCCAGACTGCGGAATGGTAGACAATCCGGATCATAACTCTTATGCATCAATGGGTGTATTTGAAGATATCACGGATTTATATGATGCCTGGGATGAGGCAGACTTTATGGAAGGATCGATTAATTCCTGCTACTATGAAGGGAATTTATATGGATTACCGTGGGGAAATAATTGTCTTGGGCTTTTCTATAACAAAGCAATGCTTGACGAAGCCGGTATCGAAGTACCGACGACATGGTCTGAACTGGAAGCGGCCTGTGAAGCATTGACGACAGATAGCTGCAAAGGTCTTGCGATATCAGCAATCAATAATGAAGAAGGAACCTTCCAGTATATGCCGTGGCTGCTCTCTTCAGGCGGCAGTGTGATGAACTTGACATCAGATGGTTCGAAAGAATCCATGACATACTTATCCGGACTGATTGAAAAAGGATATATCAGTAAAGAGTGTGTTAACTGGACACAGGCGGATGCAGAAAAACAGTTTGCATCAGGACAGGCGGCAATGATGATTAACGGACCATGGCAATTCTCAGGGCTTGCAGAGGATGCCCCGAATCTTGAGTTTGGTGTGGCGAAAGTGCCAAAAGCAGATGATGGTGAGTATGCATCAGTATTGGGAGGCGAAAATGTAGCAATTTGTACGGGGGCAAATATAGAAGCTTCATGGAAATTCCTCACATGGATGACAAGTAAAGAAAAATCTCAGGAGATTTGTAAATCAATCGGTCGTTTTTCACCACGGTCTGACATAGATATCCAGGAAATGTTTAGCGATGATCCGCTTAACTCAGTTTTTGCAGAAATAATGCCAGATGCACAGTCCAGAGGACCTTCTCCGGATTGGCCGGAAATCTCAGCAGCCATCTATACGGCACAGCAGGAAGTATTTACGGGACAGAAAGATGTGGATACTGCAATGGCTGACGCACAGGCAAAGATTGATGAGATTAATGCAGAATAAAGGATAAGTAAGTCCCATCGCATTTATGAAAAAGAGATGTGATGGGACTTTTTGTATTTAGATTAGCTGATCTATGAACGAAGGAGAGGGACATATGCAGTTAAATAATAGAGCAAGAAAAGAGAAGTTTATCGGATACTGTTTCATCATTCCGGCTGTTATCTATATGCTGATATTTATCGGATACCCAATCATATATAACTGGATTATCAGTTTTCAGGATGTAACGGCAAAGACACTAAACAGTTCCGTACGTGACATAATAGGTTTAGACAATTACAGAGCGATATTTGCCGATGCAACATTTAGAAAAGCCCTGATAAATACTTTCATTTACACGGTAGGGTGCTTGGTGATTCAATTTTCTTTAGGATTCCTTTTTGCAATGTTTTTTGCAAAAAAATTCAAACTTTCTAAGCCCATCAGGGGATTTATTGTCATTAGCTGGATGCTTCCGGTGACAGTAACGGCTCTGATATTTAAATTTATGTTTGCCGAGGGAAATGGAATCATCAATGCAATTTTGCTTAATCTTGGGCTGATTAATGAACCGGTTGGTTGGCTTTTGCAGGGGAGTACAGCGATGTTTGTGCTTATAATAGCAAACTCGTGGGTGGGAATTCCGTTTAATATGCTGCTGCTCACCACCGGTCTTAATAACATTCCGGGAGATATTTATGAAGCGGCATCCATTGATGGTGCCACCGGGATTCAGAAGTTTTTTAAAATCACAATACCGCTGCTTAAACCGACAATTATGTCTGTTCTGATTTTAGGTTTTGTTCTGACCTTTAAAGTATTTGATTTAGTATATGTAATGACAGGGGGTGGGCCGGTAGATGCAACAGAGGTACTGTCAACTTATTCTTATAAACTATCGTTTCAATTATTTAGGTTTGGGGAAGGGGCAGCGGTCGCCAATGTACTGTTTGTCTGTCTGTTTTTAGTTGCGTTGGTTTACTTGAAAACGATTTCAAAGGATGAGGTGATATAAAATGAAAAAAATGCATTTATCACAAAAACAAAAAAATATCCTGTTGAGCATTCTGGCAATTTTGATAGCCTGTGTTTTCTTGTTTCCTCTTTACTGGATTGTGGTAAATTCTTTTAAACTTGACAGTGAAATATTTGCAAGTGTGCCGACACTGTGGCCGAAAGGCATTACGTTAAAAGCATATCAGGATCAGTTAGGCAGCCTGGCGGTAACATTGAAGAATTCTATCATCATTGCAATCGGATCGATGGTCTTGTCGCTGTGCTTGTCGGTACCGGCCGCGTACGGTTTGGCACGGTTTAAAGTCAGGGGGATGAAGTTATTTGTCTTGATATTCCTGGTCACACAGATGCTGCCGGCATCATTAGTATTGACACCACTGTTCTTGATATTTTCAAATTTGGGAATTTTAAATACTTATCTGGCGCCAATTTTATCAACAGCGACGATATCGATACCATTTATTGTCCTTATGTTAAGACCGGGCTTCTTAAGTATGCCGAAAGATTTAGAAGATGCAGCGAGAATTGATGGCTGTAATACGATTTCGGCATTCTTAAGAGTAGCGATACCGATTGCCAGACCAACGGTAATTACGGCGGCCTGTTTTAGTTTTGTATATGCGTGGAATGATTTGGCATATTCGATGACATTTAATACGAAGGAAAGTATGCGGCCGATGACATCGGCTATTTATACATTTATGAATCAGTATGGAACGAAATGGAATAGTATCATGGCGTACGGTGTATTATTGATTTTACCGTGCTGTATCATCTTTGTAACCATGCAGAAGCACATTGTAGAAGGTATGACGAGTGGTTCCGTCAAAGGTTGACCTTATGCGGTGCAATAGGAGGAGAAAATATGAGCGTATTTAGACAGGAAGAGAATTGTTTGAAGTTTCACTATGATGCCGAGGAGTTGTGGATTGAAGGCTGGGGGCTAAACAGCCTTCGCATCCGTGCATCTAAGATGGCGGAGATGGGGAAAGAAAACTGGGCACTAACGATGGAACCGGAGGCATCTGAAACAAAGATTGAGATTAAGGAGGCTTATGCCGAAATTACAAATGGAAAAATCAAGGCAAGAATTTCCCGTTATGGAAAACTGACCTTTTATAACCAGAAGGGCGAAGTACTGTTGGATGAGTATCTGAGAAACCGCCTGGATGTATTTGCAGATTACTGCAGTGCTCTTGAAGTAGAGGCCAGAGAGTTTAAAGCGATACCGGGAGGTGATTATCATCTATCCATGCGGTTTGTATCGAACCCGGCTGAGAAGATATACGGGATGGGACAGTATCAGCAACCCTACTTGAACCTTAAAGGATCGGATATCGAGTTGGCCCAGAGGAACTCACAGGCAAGTGTCCCCTTTGCGATATCATCATTAGGATATGGATTCCTCTGGAATAATCCGGCGGTAGGAAGGACCATATTCGGAAAAAATATTACCACATGGGAAGCATATTCGACAAAGAGCTTAGATTATTGGATTACGGCGGAAGATACGCCATCTAAAATTGAGGAGGCTTATGCGAAAGCAACAGGAACGGTCCCGATGATGCCGGAATATGCGATGGGATTCTGGCAGTGCAAGCTTCGCTATCAGACGCAGGAGGAGCTTTTAGAAGTGGCCAGGGAATATAAACGCAGAGGGCTGCCGATTTCAGTTATTGTTATTGATTATTTTCACTGGCCGCTGCAGGGTGACTGGAAATTTGATCTAAAGTATTGGCCGGATCCCGATGCGATGATCAGAGAATTAAAAGATATGGGAATTGAGCTGATGGTATCGATATGGCCGACGGTCGATCACCGTAGTGAGAATTTTGAGGAAATGAAAGAAAAAGGGTATTTAATCCGCACGGATAGAGGGTTTCGCATCGTAATGGACTTTCATGGGAATACCGTACACTTTGATGCAACGAATCCGAAAGCTAGGGAATATGTATGGCAGAAGGCGAAAGAAAATTATTATGATAAGGGTATCAAAACATTCTGGTTGGATGAGGCGGAACCAGAATACAGTATTTATGATTTTGACAATTACCGCTATCATATGGGACCGAATGTACAGATTGGGAATATCTATCCAGCTTTATATGCAAAGACATTTTTTGACGGAATCAAGGCGGAAGGGCAAGAGAATATTATCAATCTGCTTAGGTGTGCATGGGCAGGTTCCCAGAAATACGGAGCGCTGGTCTGGTCAGGGGATATTCATTCCAGTTTCACCAGTCTTCGAAACCAGTTAGCTGCAGGATTGAATATGGGGATAGCAGGAATTGTGTGGTGGACAACGGATATTGGCGGTTTTCATGGCGGAAATCCCGAAGATCCAGAGTTTCAGGAGCTTTTAGTCAGATGGTTTGAGTATGGGGCATTTTGTCCGGTTATGCGCCTGCACGGCTATCGGGAACCGCTAAAGGAACCAATGGGAACGGAAGGCGGAGCGGCTTGTGTTTCCGGGGCGGATAATGAAGTATGGTCCTTTGGCGAGGAGGCTTACGAAATATGTAAAACATATCTCCAGATAAGAGAAAATATGAAACCGTATATTAAAGAGCTGATGCAGGAAGCTCACGAAAAGGGTACGCCGGTTATGCGTCCGCTGTTTTATGATTTCCCAGATGATAAACAAGCATGGGAAATTGAAGATATATATATGTTCGGACCGGATATTTTAGTTGCTCCGATATTGTATGCAGGAATGCGCGTAAGAAAGGTGTATCTTCCGAAAGGAAGCCAATGGAAGGAATACTGGACAGGTGCCGAATATCAGGGAGGCGGTGAGATTGAGGTGGCAGCTCCGCTTGCAAAGCTTCCAATATTTACAAGAAATAATCGTAGTTTATAAGGTGGAAAAAAGATGAAACCTGTTGATTGAAAAGGAGGAGATGCGGTGAAAAGTGCAGTATTAACTGGAACCAGACAAATGAGTATTCAGGAATTAGAAAAGCCAAAACCAGGAAAGGGAGAAGTTCTTATTCGGGTAAAAGCATGTGGAATTTGCGGTACGGATATCCATATATTTGAAGGAGATAAAGGAGCTGCAGACAATCCCATCCCGATTGTATTGGGACATGAATTTTCCGGTCTTGTGGAGGAACTTGGGGGAGAGGTCACAAATGTAAAAGTTGGCGAGCATGTCTGTGTTGATCCGAATGTAATGTGCCAAGAGTGTTATTACTGCAAAAGCGGAAGCGGACATTTCTGTGAAAATATGACCGGGATAGGAACGACTGTCAATGGGGGCTTTGCAGAATATTGTGCTGTACCGGTAAGGCAGATATATAAGCTTGCAGACACGACAACATTTGCGGAAGGGGCAATGGCAGAGCCGCTGGCGTGCTGCCTGCATGGAATTGATTTGTGTGAGCTTGCGCCGGGTGATAATGTGGTTGTAATCGGCGGGGGAACGATTGGTTTGCTGATGCTGCAGCTAGCGCGTCTTTGTGGAGCGGCAAGAGTGATGTTGGTGGAACCGGTGCAGTCAAAAAGGGAAACAGGAAAGAAATTAGGGGCGGATATATGCATTGACCCAACCAGTGAAGATGTGCAGATGGTACTACAGAAAGCAGGAATACACCATGTCAGATGTGTCATCGAATGTGTCGGAAAGATACAAACACTGCAACAAGCGATAGAGATAGCTGGTAAAAAATCAATCGTTATGATGTTTGGATTGACCAAGCCGGATGATAAGCTTTCGATACAGCCCTATGAAATCTTTAAAAAGGAAATTGTACTGAAGTCCTCCTTTATTAATCCCTATACGATGGAGCGGGCAGTTTCTTTAATTAATCAACGGTGTATTGATATAAACAGTGTACTGGCAGAAGATATTGCTGTGGAGGAATTAGGTGAAGTGTTAGGAGATTCAGAAAAAAGAAGTCAAGGAAAAATAATCGTAAGGAGTTAGGAAAAGGTCAGGACTGCATGGTCAGAAAATAAGGGTTCTAGCGCCAGAGAGTGATTCTCTGAAAATAGACATTCACCAGTTATCGATAGATATATAGCATATTTGCGAAGCAATTTTACATATAAAATTGCTTCGCATTATTTTTAATGTATTAAATGTATAAAATTATTTAAAAAGATATTGACAAAATATACAGAATGCAGTATTATAAAAAGACAAATAGTTCACGAGAACGTAATGATAAATGTCGGACTATTTCGGCAAAAAGATTAAAATCGGAGGAGGATTGGATGGTAAGAAGTGTGGGGTTATATGTTATCAATTGTTCACGTGAACGACATTGGCTTTAGAATTAAGATGACGATAAAAGGAGGTTATATTGAATGAAGAAAAAAAGTTTATTAAGTATTTTGTTAATTAGTGTATTGATGATGACATTATTAGCTGGGTGTGGCTCATCAGGAGGAAACGAGACGACATCAAATGATGGTGGGAACACCGCAACGACCGGTGCCGCCGATGATGCCGGTACTGGCGGGGGAGAACCGATTACAATAGAATTCTGGAATGTATTTACCGGTTCTGACGGCGATATTTTAAGAGAAATCGTAGATGAGTTCAATGCAACAAACACAGATAATATCACAGTAAATATGGACATTATGCCTAATGATACCCTGCAGCAAAAGCTGCCGGCAAGTATTGCCACTGACACCGCACCGGATTTGGTTTTATTTGGGGTAGAAAACATTGCCCCTTATGTCAGCAATAACTCTTTAGAGGATGTCAGCGATTTTTGGGATGTCACAGGGTATGATAAAGACAACATTACGGAAAATGTATTGGAATTATCTCAGATAGATGGGAAGCTTTATGGAACGCCAATGCAGTATAATGTATCCTATCTGTATTGGAACAAAGACTTGTTTGAAGCCGCCGGATTAGATCCTGAGAAGCCGCCGACAACCCTGGATGAATTGGCAGAATATGCCGAGAAATTAACAGATACCTCTAAGAATCAATACGGGCTTGCATTGCCTACAGGTATTACCTATATCCAGTTTTTATGGGCTAATGGCGGTGACGCCAATGATACGCAGACAAATGAAAATCTTTTAAATTCCGCCGAGAACTTAGCTACTTTAGAATGGCTTCAGGATTTAACGGTAGACAAAGGCGTAACACCGTTAAATATAACCGGTTCAGATGCGGACGCAATGCTTCAGGCGGGACAGATTGCAATGTATATGAGCGGTCCATGGCAGATTAACGGCTTAAATGAGCAGGGGATTAACTTTGGCATCACTTCTGTTCCGGAAGGAAGCGATGGCGCATATTCACCAGCCGGTGGCTGTAGTTATGTTATTCCCAAGGGTACGGGAGACGCAGAGAAAGAAGCGGCTTATAAATTCATGCAATATTGGTTGTCTGATGAAGTATTGAAAACCTGGTCCCAGAAAAATGGTTTTCCGGTTTGGTCCAAAACCCTGATGGAAGATGATGAGATTAAGAATGATGAAGTATTAAGTGCTATTTCTGAAGCTACTCAGATTGGACGTTCCTATAATCTGGGATACTCACTTTACAGTCAAATTGACAACGATGTTATGATTCCTATGTTTGATGAAGTAATCACAGGAGCCTCTACGCCGGAAGATGCATTGCAAAAAGCGTCTGATGCTATGGATAAAGTGTTGAGTTCTGAGTAAACATCAAAGACCAGAAGAATCCTGACAGCAGTTTGTTGTCAGGATTCTTTGTAGGAAGGAATGTGATATTATGAAAAAAAATCATCAGTCTTACATACAAAAATGGGCATATATTTTTATTGCCCCGTCACTTATTATTTTAACAGTATTTGTTTTTGTTCCTTTAATTGCATCATTTGTCATTAGTCTGTTGGACATTAATATATTTATGAATGATATCTCCTTCGCGGGATTGGCTAACTTTCTGAAATTATTTTCCGACAGCAGAATTCCCAATGCGACCTTCAATACTTTATACTTTACGTTATTGTCGGTTCCCTTACAAATTGGCCTGGCGTTAATTCTGGTTATGTTTGTAGCTAAAAATACACGGTTTGCAAAGACATTACGATCTGTTTACTACATACCATTTGTCTGCTCCATGACGGCGATAGGTATCATATGGTCAATGCTTTTAGATCCTAATCTTGGTTTTGTACCGTATATTTTAAAATCACTTGGCTTGGAAACGATTTCTTTTTTGAAGGATCCTAATCTGGCGATGCCAACAGTTATTGTAGTCACTGCGTGGCGTGGCTTTGGGTATACGCTGACACTTTTATCGGCAGCAGCTCTTGGTATTCCCCAATCCTTGTATGAAGCGGCAGATATAGATGGTGCGGGAGGTTGGAAGAAATTTACGAAAATCACGATACCAAGTATTTTTCCCACAATCAGCTTTTGTATTGTCACGACGACAATAGGAGCCATGCAGGTTTTCGACCAGGTGTATGTCATGACTCAGGGTGGTCCTTTGTACAAGACAGAAACATTGGTACAATATATTTTCGACAGAGGCTTTCAGACAGCCCCCTACGACTTAGGGTATGCTTCTGCCATATCAGTTTATGTATTTGCGATTGTCGCTATTATCACCTTTGTTTTGCGGAGATTTGTGTTAAGGAAGGGGGAATCATTAGATGAGTAAAAAGATATCTGTCGGTCAGGCGGCCGGTAAGATTTTAACAATTGTCGTTGCCGCTACGATTATACTTCCCATCTTCTGGCTGCTTGTTTCTTCTTTTAAGACGGATGCCGGTGTTATCTCATATCCGCCAACTTTTTTTCCGTCAGAATGGACAATTAGTCAATATTTATATGTAGGCAGAAGTATTCCGATTTTTCAAATGCTAAAAAATACAATTATATTTGCCGGCGGGACAACCATTATTAGTGTTTTCTTTGATTCATTGGCAGGATATGCATTTGCGAGAATGCAGTTTAAAGGAAAGAATCTTTTGTTTAGTATCATCCTGCTGACGATGATGATACCGTTTCAAATCATCATGACACCTCTTTATATAGAAGTATATAAATTGGGTTTATTGGATACTTATGCCGGATTGATTTTGCCAAGAGCAGCCAGTGCATATGGGATTTATATGATGCGCTCATTCTATGTGGGTCTGCCAAAGTCATTGGAAGAGGCCGGTCGGATTGAAGGTATGGGTGAGTTCAGAATTTATTGGTCCTTAATGGTGCCCCTTTGCAAACCGGCATTTGCAAGTCTTGCCATTTTTCACTTTATGAATAACTGGAATGATTTACTCTATCCGCTGATGCTGACCAGTTCATCGAATATGCGTACACTTTCAGCCGGTCTGGCGGTTTTGGTAGGAAATAAGGTTATCAAATATGGCCCTACACTTGCGGCAACTGTGATTTCCATACTTCCGCTGCTGATACTTTATATTTTCTTCCAGAAATATTTTGTTGAGGGCGTTGCGACAGAAGGAACTAAAGAATGATGAGGGAGAATTAAGACGTTTATGAAAAAGGCTAATATCATTATTAATAAAGATTTCAAAAGTGGAGAGATAGACAAAAGGATTTACAGCTCTTTTGTAGAGCATATGGGACGGGTCATTTATTCCGGAATCTATGAGCCTGGGCATCCGAAGGCAGACGAAGATGGCTTTCGGCAAGATGTGATGGAAAAGGTCAAAGCGATGGGAGTGACCGGTATCCGGTATCCGGGCGGGAATTTTGTTTCCTGCTATGACTGGAGGGACGGGGTGGGTCCCGTACAGCGAAGACCCAAAAGATTGGAGCTGGCATGGCGTTCTGTAGAAACGAATGAATTTGGCACGAATGAATTTATGAAATGGGCCGGGAAGGTAAATGTGGAACCTATTTTTGCCCTGAATCTGGGAACAAAAGGTATCGAAAATGCAGTTTCTTTCGTCGAATACTGTAATATA
>Ga0153972_1000306_pt1 | contig 15191 bp, 11 predicted proteins | sample TSGA056MetaG_FD_104732 | JGI IMG/M metagenome (GOLD analysis project Ga0153972, IMG submission 104732) | Attine ant fungus gardens microbial communities from Georgia, USA - TSGA056 MetaG | ecosystem: Host-associated > Fungi > Mycelium > Unclassified | place: USA: Georgia, George L Smith State...
CACCCGGTACAAGCGTTGAAACAATTGTTCCCGTGCTCGTCACCTCGCCTTTTACCTTTACTTCTATAGGCAACGTTTTATATACCTCATCCCAATCATTAACCATATCCTTCGTTTTGTGGTAATGATATCTGTAAAGCAAATTGCCAAAGCCAAAAATGTCTGTTCCATACTCCTGAGTGTGCGATATCAGGTCTACATAACCGTTTGTCAGTTTCTCATTAATCATGTCATTAATCTTCTGGCGTTCTACCTCATCGATAAAATTAAGATTAATGGAGGATTCCACAACCTTTACACCCATATCCACTGATAGAACCATTTTTTCAAGGTTGTTCCCGTCAAAGACCGCATCAATTTTAGACGTGCACTGCAAAACTTTAACAGTCACATAGCCTTCTTCGGTTTCAAGCTGAAAAACCTTATCCTCTCCCCTGCCTTTAGTTGTAAGCAGAAGCGCCGTTTCGAAGGCATTAAGACTTGTCACCATTTTGTCATCCTTGAAGACAGCAGTTCCGATTAACTGAGCTCTTGGATCCTCAGCATCGTCTTCAACAGGTGCGACTAGCGGAAGGAATGCAGAGTCGGTGTCGCTTAATAGGTCGGATACAACACCAAATATTGATGCCGTAGCTATCTCGTTGAAGCCTAGCTGAGCATTTATAATGTCAGTTAGATAAGCTGACGGCAGCGAAGCATGAGAGCCTGTTATAGCAAGTATTTCCCCTGCATCCTTCTCGGCAACATACATCATAACGGTTGATCTGCTGTCTGGATTTCTTACAAAGAAGTCAATAATGTCTATTATTCCGTTTTCTGCGACCTCCTTGGATACCACAATAATCTGGTTATGTCCCAAATAGAGCTTCCTGTCGGTCTGCATAGACAGCGCTTCAAGCCCCATTTGCATTCCTCTGGAACTTGCGGAAATATTACTATAGCTTGTTCCACTTGGCCCATTACTCCCACTTTCGTCAGGTGAGGTTTTTGCAAGCTGTATCGTCAGATTGTAATACCCGTCGTCTTCGCCGGCGTCAATGGCGGCTCCCATTACAAGCGCAAGCTCTCTGATTTCCGTATTGCTCCAACAGCCGCCAAGCATTGAAAAGGCCATTATCATTGCCGTGATAAGGGTAATCTTTTTCCCAATTCTCATTGCTCCTCGCCGTCCTCTCCAAATTCAGGCTTTTTTGCACTCTGCCTTACAATGTCCTGCGGATTCAGATCCGCAGGTCTGGTTCTTAGTTTCCAGAGCGGCTTGCGTATAATTGTGTCCTTCATATCGGTTGCGTCAAACGGCGAGTAGGGATATAAATAGTGCGAACCAAAGGATTCGAGCGACGCCAGATGCACCATAATACCAATTAAGCCCATTGAAATTCCCAAGCCGCCCATTACTCCGGCTGCTATTAGAAGAAACCACCTGAGAATTGAAACTGCGTCGGAGAGGTTAGGCACAACGAAGGTACACACTGCGGTAAAGGCAGTAACAATTACAACAGGAGCGCCGACAAGCCCGGCATCAATAGCCGCCTGTCCCACAACAAGCGCACCAACTATGCTGACAGCCTGTCCGATTGGCTGCGGAAGCCGGATTCCCGCTTCTTTCAAAACCTCAAAGGCGAAGAGCATAAGCGCCGTTTCATATATCGTTCCAAACGGTATTTTCTCTGTCGCAGCGGAGATTGTAAACAGCAGTGAAGTTGGTATCAAATCCTGATGAAATGAAGTCAGCGCAATATAAGCAGCAGGCGAAATGATTGCCAGCAGAAAGGACACAACTCGCAGGATTCTGGAAAAAGTAGCGAAAAAGGTGCGGCTTGCATAGTCCTCGGGTGATTGCAGGCCCTCCATAAACAGCATCGGCATTGTCAGCGCAAACGGAGTACCGTCAACTATCAGTGCGCATCTGCCCTCTAGCAGTCTCGCCGCAACAATGTCAGGCTTTTCAGTGAAATTTATTGTTCTAAAAACTGAAGACGGTGCGTCCTCAATATAGTCTTCAAGTGCTCCTCCGCTTAAAATTGCGTCGGTGTTAATTGTTGAAAGACGCTTTTTAACCTCTTTTATTAGTTCAGGATTTGCCAGATTATCAATGTAGGTCAGGCAGACTGTTGTTTTGCTTCTTCTGCCGACCGTAATTGTTTCCATGCGAAGGTTCGGTGTTGTCAGCTTTCTTCTCAAAAGCGAAGTATTTGTTCTAAGCGATTCGGTAAAGCCCTCCCTCGGACCTCTCAGAACATTTTCTGTTTCGGGCTCTGTAATGGCGCGTTTTTCAAATCCCTTTGTGCTGATTATTGCGAAGCTATCGATTCCATCGATCATCAAGACCGTGTCACCCAGCAGACAGGCATTGCACGCTTCGAGAATATCGCTTCCTATTTCTACTTCGCCCGAGGGCAAAAACAGATCGCAGACCTCCTCCATCTTATAAAATCTGCGTTCCGGCAGATCGGGTATCTTGCGGCTTTCAATCATCAGTGGTGTGAGAATTGCCGAATGGATTGCTTCGGAACTTGCAAGTCCGTCAATATAGAAAATTGCCGCACCCGTTTTCTTAAACGCTTTTAGCTCAAACTGGCGGTTGATGAAATCGTTATCATCGCAAAATTGAGCCTGTATCTGCTCAATATTCTTTTTTAGCATTCTGGACATGGGTATAGGCTGCCTGTCCTCGTCTGGTTTTGCCTGCCCTGCGCCACGTCCTACCCTTCGTTTAAATCCGAACATAGAATCCCTCCGCAATAACGCTGCATATATTTTCAGTACTCTATCATAATTGTTATATTTCCCAATTACATAAAAAATATTCCAGCAAATAAGGCGCTGTATCATTGAATACAGCGCCCTTAGTCGTTATATAAAGAATTCCCAAATACCAATGCCGATTAACAAAACCGCCCCTGCAATGCTAAGCCATTTTTGCCAATTGCAGTAGCTGACCTTTCTAGACACAGCGGACCCAACCGATATTGCAATGATACTGAACACCGTTACAGAAATCGCAAGTGAAACCGCCGATGTTTCGATAAGTCCTGCGCCAATGGCAGCAGCGATTCCGTTTACTGCAAGGACTATGCCCAGAATCAATATGTCAATAAAGCCTGCCTTCTTTTCAGCTTTCGTTTCCTCCTTGCAGGGATGAGCCAAAACATCGTAAAGCGCATATATCCCCACCATCGCAAGCAGCACAGCCCCAACTGTTTTTGCTATAGAAAGGTTTACCTGTCCCAAGGAGTTTGCAATTGCACAGGTAATACCCGATAAAACTCCCGAAACAGATGATATGATTATGTTGTTTTGAAGTGAAATTCGTTTCCCCGACATACTGTATACCATTCCGACGCAAAGGTTGTCGAGGTTCGCCGCAATTCCGATAATAACTATTGCCAGTAAGTGCATGAAAATTACCCCCTTAGTCATTCTATTAGGAAATGACCAAGAAGTGCTTTGTCTTTCAAAATATTCTTTTTACTTAGCTGATATTTTTTATTTCGCATAAGGCAATCTTTGCAAAGATTGAGGCGAATATATTGGCGAATACGCTGCCTTAATCAGTATTTATCAAAAAACTACTTGAAATGTGCAATAGCTTATGTTATACTTTTAAGGCTGATATTGATAAAAGCAGGAAGCATACGGCTTCTGTGCAATTGAAAGGATAAATACGAAAATGGGTGCTCTCAAAATAGTCTTAATTATTATTCAACTAATATCCTGCGTTGTTCTAAGCGGAATGATACTACTTCAGTCTGGCAAAAGTTCTGGTCTTTCCGGCGCAATTGGCGGCGGTGCAGACAGCTATACCTTCAAGGCTAAGTCCAAAACGCTTGATTCAACGCTTGCTCGCTGGACAAAGTGGGTCGCAATTATTTTCATCCTTCTCACTTTTGCACTTTGCGTGATATAAGTATAACAAGTCAAACCTGCCGCTTCGTTTGAAGCGGCAGGTTTTTTTATTCAACAGGCAGCTCGATAATCTCAAGTCCGCTACGCAATGCGTATAGCACTGTACTCATCGTGCCTCCGTTTCTTCCGTTGAATGCGGCAATCAGAACCGATGAGGAATCAATCATATATCTATTGCGGCGCAACATACAATCGGCTGTATAGTCTTTTTGCATCACCGTTTGATAATCGCACTCGCTGACAAGTCTCTCATAGCGCAGTTTATCCTTTTCTTGCCAGCTGCTTGACTGCCCTTCGCATGGCATGGCAGCTTCAACGGTCACTTCTGGGTGCTCATTTCTCAGTTCGAAAACGGCCTCGCAAAAATACATATCGCTGCCTATAGCCATTCCGCATATAAAATGGCGAATGCCTGAATCATAAACCGAAAAGACAGCATCCAAAATCTGTTTTTTTAGTTGCCGGCATCTTGGGTCGTCTTCATCATTGCCCCACGGCAGCTTTGACGGCCTATGGCCGGTAAATGAGCAGGAGTTTTCCTTTTTCAACACTTCACCTCTTCCATTTTTCTATATGATTGTACAGCGAAAAATTCGATATGTCAAAAGGCTTGCATTACATATTTTATTATGCTATACTTTTCTCACAACAAGTGAATATTTGTCTTCAGGGCAGGGTGAAATTCCCGACCGGCGGTTAAGTAATGCCTCAAGAATGCGAGCCTTTGGCGAAGCATGATTGGATCGGCAGAACTTGTGCAGCTTTGCTGCTAAAGTCCGCGAGCGCATTTGCGTTGAATTGGTGAGACTCCAATACCGACAGTATAGTCTGGATGGAAGAAGATGATAGAAGTGTTTAGTTGCATTGCAGCTTTATATGCTTTTTCAGCACCTGCAAGACGTATTTGCAGGTGCTTATTTATTTTAGGAGGAATCAAAATGTCAGAACATTCTAATTCTGACTCAGAAAAACCGAGTCAATCTATCCAGAGCCGCAAGTCTCAGGGAATGGACATCAAAAAGCTCACAATGCTTGCCCTTTTTGCGGCAATCGCATATGCCTTAATGCTCATTGGTCGAATTCCTGTAATACTATTTTTAAAGTACGACCCAAAGGATGTTATCATTTTAATCGCTGGCTTTATCTACGGTCCAATGTCAGTGTTTCTTATCTCTGTGGTAGTATCATTCCTAGAAATGATGTCCGTCAGCGACACTGGGATTTGGGGGCTCATCATGAATATTCTGTCTACCTGTGCCTTCGCCTGCCCTGCTGCATTTATTTATAAAAAGTACCGCAATATAAATGGCGCAACAATAGGTATTATAGTCGGAGCGGTGCTTGCGGTCGGAGTTATGATGCTGTGGAATTATCTTATCGCCCCGATATATATGAAAGTATCCCGAGAGGACATTGCCGCACTCCTTCTTACAGCCTTTCTACCTTTTAATATACTGAAATCGGGCATAAACGCCACTTTGACAATAATACTGTATAAGCCGTTTTTTAAAACACTCAGATTGGCGAATATTATTCCAGAATCAGAACAACCACCAGATACCAAAGCAAAAACCGTCGGAGTCCTTATTGTCGCCGCTGTTCTACTTATAACTTTTATCTTGCTGTGGCTTGTACTTGCAGGAAAGATATAAGATTACTTTAAACTCTCCAAATACTCTGCAGGGCCTTTATCATAGAGGTTGCCTCCCTTGCTGTCTATAATGACAGTAAGCGGAAAGTCCTTTACGACAAGGCGCCTTACAGCCTCGCATCCAAGGTGCTCCCAGCAGACTATCTCACTAGTGACAACGCTTGAAGCCATAAGAGCTCCTGCACCTCCGATTGCGCCAAGGAACACTGCTCCATTATCGACGATTGCGTCCGTAACAGCTTTACTACGAGCGCCCTTTCCAATCATTATAAGTTGACCGCGATTAATAAGCGCCGGAGAGTATGCGTCCATTCTGCCGGCAGTGGTCGGACCTGCTGATCCAATCACCTGCCCCGGCTTTTCGGGCGTTGGACCAACATAGTATACGGCGCTGCCTTCAAGCTCGTAAGGCGGATTTTCTCCGTTTTCCAAAGCTTCGCATAGCAGTTTGTGTGCAGCATCTCTCATCGTATAAACGACGCCTGACAGGTAAACTCTGTCGCCTGCCCGAAGATTTTCAAGATTTTCCCGATTCACGGGCGTTGTTATCCTGTATTCCACGAATCCACCCCCTTAAAGCGCTGCGGTAGCCCTGCGTGTAACATGGCAGTTAATGTTTACAGCAACAGGAAGCCCCGCAACATGGGTTGCGGCGGATTCAATTGCAAGCGACAGCGCAGTTGTCTTGCCGCCAAATCCTTGCGGGCCAATGCCTAAGGCATTGACATCATTTAGAAGTTTTGCTTCAAGCCCGGCATAAAACTTGTCAGGATGCTGCTGTCCAATTGGACGCATCAATGCTCTTTTGGCAAGAGCAGCAACCGTGTCAAACGTTCCGCCTATGCCAACGCCGATCACGATTGGAGGGCAAGGGTTCGGCCCTGCAAGCCGGACTGTTTCCAGAACAAAATTGCACACGCCATCGACCCCGTCAGAAGGTTTTAGCATGGAAAGTCTGCTCATGTTTTCGCTGCCGAAGCCTTTTGGCATGACGGTAATTATAAATGCTTCGCCCGAAACGATGTGAACATTTATAAAAGCAGGTGTATTTGTTTCGGTATTCACACGCCGCAAAGGGTCTGCAACGACGCTCTTACGCAAAAAGCCCTCTTCATAGCCTTGCATTACGCCGTCGTTTATTGCCTTTTCAAGATCCCCCTCGATATGAACATCTTGCCCAATATCTACATAAACGCAGGTAACGCCTGTGTCTTGGCATATTGGCAAATCCTGATCCAAAGCTAACGAAATATTATCACATAAAAGCTGCAAAACGCCAGATGCACTCTCCCAAGGTTCGCTTTCTTTGGCAGCAGTTATTGCAGAGATAACATCATCAGGCAGAGTTTTATTGGCTTTGATGCAAAGCTCTTTTACAGCTTCCGTTATAAGTTCAGAAGAAATTGTCCTCATGTTTCGCTCCTTTATGTGTTGTATAAATTATTATAAACCAAGCCAAATCAAATAACAAGACGCAAAAATGGGGCAGCCGAATGGCTGCCCCATAAAGCAATTTCAGTTAAGAATTAATAGCTCTCAACAACAACACCTGAACCAACAGTGCGTCCGCCTTCACGAATAGCAAAGCGAAGACCTGGCTCGATAGCGATTGGAGTGATAAGCTCAACGCTCATGTCAACGTTATCGCCAGGCATGCACATTTCTGTGCCCTCTGGAAGAGTGATAACACCTGTAACGTCAGTTGTACGGAAGTAGAACTGTGGGCGATAGTTGTTAAAGAAAGGAGTGTGGCGTCCGCCCTCTTCCTTGGAAAGAACGTAAACCTGTCCCTTGAACTTTGTAAGAGGCTTGATGGAGCCAGGAGCAGCAAGAACCTGCCCACGCTCAACATCGTTCTTAGCAACACCGCGGAGCAGTGCGCCAACGTTGTCGCCAGCCTCTGCATACTCTAGGGTCTTGTGGAACATTTCTGTACCGGTAACGACGGTTTCAGTTGGCTCTTCCTGAAGACCAACGATCTGGACCTTGTCGCCAACCTTAACACGACCACGCTCTACACGGCCGGTGGTAACAGTGCCACGACCAGAGATTGTGAAAACGTCTTCGATAGGCATAAGGAATGGCTGGTCAGCCTTACGCTCTGGAGTTGGAATGTAAGAATCAACACTGTCCATAAGCTCTTTGATGCAAGCATAGGCTGGATCTGCAGGATCCTGAGACTCACTAACTAGAGCGTTTAGAGCAGAACCCTTGATGATTGGAAGATCATCGCCTGGGAAGTTATAGGTGGACAGAAGCTCACGAACTTCCATCTCAACAAGCTCAAGAAGCTCTTCATCGTCAACCTGGTCGCACTTGTTTAGGAAAACAACGATTGCAGGAACGCCAACCTGACGAGCCAGAACGATGTGCTCACGAGTCTGAGCCATAGGGCCGTCAGAAGCAGCGATAACAAGGATTGCTCCGTCCATCTGAGCTGCGCCGGTGATCATGTTCTTGATATAGTCAGCATGGCCCGGGCAGTCAACGTGTGCATAGTGGCGGGCATCGGTTTCATACTCAACGTGTGAAGTGTTGATTGTGATACCACGCTCTCTCTCTTCTGGAGCCTTGTCGATGCTGGAGTAGTCAGTGTACTCAGCTTTGCCCTGCATAGCCAGGTACTTTGTGATTGCAGCGGTAAGAGTGGTCTTGCCGTGGTCAACGTGACCGATGGTGCCGATGTTAACATGCGGCTTGGTTCTATTAAACATTTGCTTTGCCATTATAAAATATCCTCCTCAATATTCGTTTTAAAAGTTAGTTTTATTAATTTCAGCTAATTTTACATTGTTTTATTATAAAGTGCAATAAAAACTTTATGCTCTGCCTGCTTTGATGTCTTCCTGCAGCGACTTTGGAAGCTCAACATAGTGGCTCGGCTCCATGCTATAGCTTGCACGGCCTTGCGTTTTGCTTCGAAGGTCGGTTGCATAGCCGAACATAGACGATAGTGGAACGTTTGCTATGATTTCAGCAGCACCGGGTCTTGTCTCCTGAGAGAGGATCTGTCCACGGCGGCTGTTTAGGTCGCCGATAACGTTGCCCATGAAGTCGTCAGGAGCGGAAACAGCAACCTTCATGATTGGCTCAAGGAGTGTTGCGCCTGCCTTCTGGCAAGCCTCCTTAAATGCCATACTGCCGCAAATCTTAAACGCCATTTCGGAGGAGTCAACCTCATGGTAAGAACCGTCTGTAACGGTAACCTTAACGTCAACAACCTGATATCCGGCAACGATGCCGGACTCCATAGCGCCTTTGATACCTGCGTCAATGCTTGGGATATATTCCTTGGGAATAGCACCGCCGGTAACTGCATTGATAAACTCATAGCCCTTGCCGGATTCGTTAGGCTCGATTGTGATCTTACACTGAGCGAACTGACCCTTACCGCCGGACTGCCTTGAATAGCGCATATCGACGGTTGCAGGCTTTGTGATGGTTTCTTTATAGGAAACCTGCGGCTTACCAACATTTGCTTCGACCTTGTACTCACGAAGAAGCCTGTCAACGATGATTTCAAGGTGAAGCTCACCCATACCAGCGATGATTGTCTGTCCCGTCTCTTCATCTGTATAGGTTTTAAAGGTTGGATCTTCCTCTGCAAGCTTTTGCAGACCAATACCCATCTTTTCCTGCCCAGCTTTAGTCTTAGGCTCGATAGCAACACGGATAACAGGCTCCGGGAACTCCATAGATTCCAGGATAATCGGATGCTTTTCGTCGCAAAGGGTATCGCCTGTTGTTGTATTCTTCAGACCAACAGCAGATGCGATGTCGCCAGTGTAGACAGTCTGAATATCTTCTCTGTGGTTTGCGTGCATAAGAAGAATTCTGCCGATTCTCTCCTTCTGGCTCTTGGTGGAGTTTAGGACTGCGCTGCCTGTCTCAAGTGTACCGGAGTACACACGGAAGAAGCTTAGTCTTCCGACAAACGGGTCAGCCATAATCTTAAATGCTAGAGCGGAGAAAGGTGCGTTATCGTCCGGGTGCCGCTCGTCTGGCTCATCTGTATCAGGATTTGTACCTGCGATAGCAGGAATATCCAGCGGAGACGGCATAAAGTCAACAACTGCGTCAAGAAGCTTCTGAACGCCCTTGTTTTTATAGCTTGTGCCGCAAGTAACAGGAACCATTTTGTCGGCAACTGTTGCTGCACGGACTGCAGCCTTGATGGAGGAAACACTTATTTCCTCGCCTTCAAGATACTTTTCCATAATCTCGTCATCAAAGTCGGAAACGGCTTCAAGAAGTGTTACTCTGTACTCTTCTGCAAGGTCCTTCATATCGTCAGGAATTTCCTCAACACGAACATCCTGGCCAAGCTCATCATAGTAGATGTAGGCCTTCATTTCGATAAGGTCGATGATGCCCTTAAATTCAGCCTCAGCGCCAATTGGCAGCTGAATTGGGACGGCGCTGCACTTAAGTCTTTCCTTAACCATGTTAAGAACATTAAAAAAGTCTGCGCCCATGATATCCATCTTGTTGACGTATATCATTCTTGGAACGTGATAATGGTCGGCTTGACGCCATACAGTTTCGGACTGAGGCTCAACTCCGCCCTTTGCGCAAAGAACGGTTACACAACCGTCGAGTACGCGAAGGCTTCTTTCAACCTCGACCGTAAAGTCAACGTGGCCAGGGGTATCAATAATGTTGATACGATGGTCCTTCCAATGACAGGTTGTTGCAGCGGAGGTGATTGTGATGCCTCTCTCCTGCTCCTGTGCCATCCAGTCCATTGTGGCTGTGCCTTCATGGGTCTCTCCGATTTTATAGTTGACACCGGTGTAATACAGAATTCTTTCTGTAGTTGTTGTCTTACCAGCGTCAATATGCGCCATTATGCCGATATTACGGGTTTTTTCTAGCGTGTACTCTCTTGGCATAATTTTATAACTCCTATAAGTTAGCTATTGCACTTACCAACGGAAGTGTGCAAAAGCCTTGTTTGACTCAGCCATCTTGTGCGTGTCTTCACGCTTTTTGACTGCTGCGCCTGTATTGTTGCAAGCATCCATGATTTCTCCGGCCAGGCGCTCTTTCATGGTTTTTTCGCTGCGCTTGCGTGCGTAGGTTGTCAGCCAGCGAAGGCCAAGTGTCTGACGACGCACAGGGCGAACCTCAAGCGGAACCTGATAGGTTGCACCACCAACACGGCGAGCCTTAACTTCAAGCGATGGCATGATGTTATTAAGCGCTTCAGTAAATGCGTCAACGCCGGGCTTTCCGGTTTTCTCTTCGATGATTGCAAAAGCGTCGTATACGACCTTTTGCGCAACACCCTTTTTGCCGTCAAGCATGATGCTGTTAATAAGCTTTGTAACCAAGACGCTGTTGTTCACAGGATCCGGCAAAACTTCTCTTATGGGAACGTTACCTCTTCTGGGCACTATACTTCCCTCCTTCATTATGAAATGATTTCAACGGTACTCGAAGACTGAAATTGGCTTATACAAGCAAAAATCGTCTCCGCTGCGCCCTGCTCGCTCCCATATAAGTATATAGAAACACAGGGCAAAATTTTGCTCTGGAATAATCTTTGTAAAAAGGTTTGAAGATGGTGATTATTTGCCAGCCTTCGGGCGCTTTGCGCCATACTTGCTTCGAGACTGCATACGCTTTGCGACACCCTGAGAGTCAAGCGTACCACGGATAATGTGATATCTAACACCAGGAAGGTCCTTTACGCGTCCGCCGCGAATCATAACAACGGAGTGCTCCTGAAGGTTATGACCGATACCCGGGATGTATGCCGTGACCTCGTAGCCGTTTGTAAGGCGTACACGAGCGATTTTACGAAGAGCAGAGTTTGGCTTCTTAGGTGTTGCAGTACGAACAGCAGTGCAAACGCCACGCTTCTGTGGTGATGGCAGGTCTGTTTCCCTGTTCTTCAGGGTGTTTAGTCCCTTTTGCATAGCGGGAGAAGTAGACTTGTAGGTCACCTTTTCTCTTCCTTTTCTAACTAGCTGATTAAAAGTAGGCATTATTTTCCTCCTTTCCTCAAAAATCATGCCTTGCGGCATGGAGTTATTTTAACAGTATTTTTTTGACAAAAATGCCGATAAAATCTATAAATGGGCGCAATAATCCCACACGAATATGAATTTTAGCATATTCAACAAATATTGTCAAGATATTTTTACGCTTCAAAATCCTCCAAAGACGCTCTTCGGAGGATTTTGTGATGTGATATCTATAGTGCGTTGTTGCGTCCTGTAAGAACGGAAAGGTCAATATACCCTGCGTCATCAACGCTGACGTTTTCGTCCATATTCGTTTCGAACTCACGGTATAGGTCAAGTCCGCTGCCTGCAGGGATCAGTTTACCAATAATAACGTTTTCCTTTAGTCCAACAAGGTGGTCAACTTTGCCCTTGATGGCGGCATCTGTGAGAACCTTTGTCGTCTCCTGGAAGGAGGCTGCTGACAGGAAGGATTCGGTAGCAAGCGAAGCTTTTGTGATTCCCATAAGAATACGGGTTCCGGTAGCATATACAAGCTCCTGACCAAGTTCATCCTTCTCCCCTGCTTCAATGCGTTTTGCAACTGCACGGTTGGCGTCCTTAAATTCCATAAGATCCATCGTGACACCGGATAGGAGTTCAGTGCTGCCTGGATCATCAACGGTAATCTTGCGCATCATCTGGCGAACGATAACTTCGATATGCTTATCGTTGATATCAACGCCCTGCTGACGGTAAACCTTCAAAACCTCACGGATAAGATAGGTTCTAACGCCGCTGCGGCCAAATTCATCGTCGTTTACGCCGCGGTTTGCAAGAACATCATGCGGAGAAAGCGCACCGCCTGTAAGCTCCTGACCCTTCTCAACGTGCTCGCCTGCCTGAACAAGGATACCAGCTGAATATGGCACCTGATAAACTCTTGTGTCGCCCTCTTTTTCGTTTGTGATTGTTAGAGCGCACAGAGCGTTTTTCTTGGTTTCCTCGATACTGATTGTACCGCTGATTTCGGCAAGAACAGCCATCTTCTTTGGCTTGCGGGCTTCGAATAGCTCTTCAACACGGGGCAGACCCTGAGTAATATCGTCACCTGCGACACCGCCGGTGTGGAAGGTACGCATTGTAAGCTGGGTACCGGGTTCACCGATTGACTGAGCGGCGATTACACCGACAGCCTCGCCTGCGTCTACCGGCTTGCCTGTTGCAAGGTTCATGCCGTAACACTGTGCGCAAACGCCGCTTCGTGACTCGCAAGCGAGAACGCTGCGGATTCTGACTTTTCCGATACCGTGATCTTCAAGAGTTTTAGCATCAGTCTTAAGAAGCATATGAGTTGTGTCAAACAAAACTTCACCGGTTGCAGGATCGCAAATTGTATCAACCGGATATCTGCCGTGGATACTCTCTCCGAGGGTCTGAACGACCTGACCCTTGTCGTAAACGACAGTAGCCCAGATGCCGTCTGTTGTGTGGCAATCAGGTTGTCTGATGATGACATCCTGTGAAACGTCGACAAGTCTACGGGTGAGGTAACCTGAGTCAGCGGTACGCAGAGCGGTATCGGTAAGACCCTTACGCGCACCACGGGACGAGGTGAAGTATTCAAGAACTGTAAGACCTTCGCGGAAGTTTGACTTAACAGGGATTTCAATGGTTTTACCCGACGTATTTGCCATTAGTCCACGCATACCGGCAAGCTGACGGATCTGAGCCATGCTACCACGAGCACCGGAGTCAGCCATCATGAAGATCGGGTTAAACTCATCAAGTCCGTCCTGAAGCGCAGAGGTAACGTCCTTCGTGGTCTTTTCCCATTCGGCAACAATAAGGCGGTAACGCTCATCATCGGTGATAAAGCCACGGCGGAACAGACGCTCGATTTCAAGAACCTTTTGCTCGGTTTCGGCAATTAGGGTTGCCTTTGCATCAGGAACTGTCATATCTGCAATGGAAATTGTAATAGCGCCGCAGGTGGAGTATTTATAGCCCAAGGACTTAACTTTATCAAGAACTTCGGTTGCGATTGTGAAGCCGTATTTTTCAATGCAGCGGTCGATAATTCTGCCGAGCTGTTTTTTGCCGACCTTTCCGATTTGGCTGCTTCCGCCGCCAACTTCGTAGTCGAACATTGTTTCAGGGTTTGTTCTGTCAACAAATCCAAGATCCTGTGGAATTGGCTCGTTATATAGAATACGTCCGACTGTTGCCTCGATTGTTTTGGATTTGATCACTCCATCAATATTGCGGCTTACACGAACCAAAATCGGTGCGTGAAGCCCGATGTAACCCGAAGAGTAAGCCATGATAGCTTCGTTTACGGTTGCAAAGCTATGAAGAGATTTGTAGGTCGCCTCCTTCTTGCCCTGCGCCTTTGCATTTTCGTTTGCTGCAAGAAAATCATCTGCATCGACAACTTCGTTCTGCGGCAAATCAGTTTCGCCGGCGTCATAGACAAATACGTTTTCTGCACCCTTTTCTGCCTTGCCAATTCTGACATAGGTGAGGTAGTAAGCACCGAGCAGCATATCTTGGGACGGAACTGTTACAGGGCTGCCGTCCTGCGGACGCAGAAGATTGTGCGCACTGAGCATAAGAATTCTGGCTTCTGCCTGAGCCTCTGCCGACAGCGGAACGTGAATAGCCATCTGGTCGCCATCAAAGTCAGCGTTGAACGCCGTGCAGCACAGAGGGTGAAGCTTTAACGCCTTGCCTTCTACAAGGACAGGCTCAAAAGCCTGAATTCCCAAGCGGTGAAGTGTTGGCGCACGGTTTAGCATTACAGGGTGCTCTTTAATAACAACTTCAAGAGCGTCCCAAACTTCGGTTCTCTGCTTGTCTACCATCTTTTTGGCTGACTTAATGTTATTTGCAACACCGTCTTCAACAAGCTTTTTCATAACGAATGGCCTGAAAAGCTCAATAGCCATTTCCTTTGGAACGCCGCATTGAAACAGTTTAAGGTCAGGGCCTACAACGATAACGCTCCGTCCCGAATAGTCAACACGTTTTCCGAGAAGGTTCTGACGGAATCGTCCCTGCTTGCCCTTAAGCATATCGGAAAGGCTCTTTAGCGCACGGGAGTTTGCACCTGTAACAGCTCTTCCTCGGCGGCCATTGTCGATTAGTGCGTCAACCGCCTCTTGAAGCATACGCTTTTCGTTTCTAACGATGATGTCAGGCGCATTAAGCTGGACAAGTCTTTTCAGACGGTTATTGCGGTTAATTACACGACGATAAAGGTCGTTAAGGTCACTTGTTGCGAACCTGCCGCCGTCAAGCTGAACCATAGGGCGGAGATCAGGAGGGATAACAGGAAGAATATCAACTACCATCCACTCCGGCCTGTTGCCAGAGCTTATGAATGCTTCAACGCATTCAAGTCTCTTAATAATTCTTGCCTTCTTCTGTCCTGTGGCGTCCTTTAGCTCTGCACGAAGTGATGCAGACAGCGCAACGCAGTCAGTATCGTGCAAAAGCTGCTTGATTGCTTCGGCGCCCATGCCGGCTTTAAAGTCGTCCTCATATTTTTCCCTCATATCACGGTATTCCCGCTCTGTGAGGATTTGGCACTTTTGCAGAGGCGCAAAGCCAGGATCGGTGACGATGTATGCACCAAAATACAGAACTTTTTCAAGAATCCTGGGGGTAAGATCAAGTATAAG
>Ga0153972_1000307_pt1 | contig 15174 bp, 15 predicted proteins | sample TSGA056MetaG_FD_104732 | JGI IMG/M metagenome (GOLD analysis project Ga0153972, IMG submission 104732) | Attine ant fungus gardens microbial communities from Georgia, USA - TSGA056 MetaG | ecosystem: Host-associated > Fungi > Mycelium > Unclassified | place: USA: Georgia, George L Smith State...
GAAACCATGTTCAATTAAAAATGCATTCTCAGCTCCTACCGCTACTGCCGCCCGCAGAACCCCTAAGTAATCATATCCCGGTGTGGTCTCAGACTCTCGGGCAACTGACCCACGGAAAGAATTCCCCATGGCCTCTGCTGCTGCTTCGCCAATTGCTATTGCAAACGGTTCAGTCAGCGGCTGACGCACCGAAAAAAACGATGTGACTCCAGAAGCTGTCGGATCATCGGATGCATCCGAATGCAGCGAAATGAATAAATCCGCACCGGCCCCCATCTGTCCTCTTTGCTGCAGTGTAGGATTCTGTTCGTTAGTCGTACGGGTATACTTTACCGTTGCCCCCATATCCTGAAGCTCTTGCCCCAGGAACTCTGCCAGTTTGAGCATGGTATTTCCTTCGTAATAATCCGGGCAAACCCCTTTATTATATCCACCATAGTGCCCCGGGTCAATTACAATTGTTGCCATAACTACCCCTTTCATAAACATATAAAAAAGCATTTATAATATTATATGCACCGATGTGTCAAATGGATAAGATGTTAAAACTTCGAGGCTAACGCAAACTTTGCATACAAAAATGAGCCTTTTCCTCACGAAGGGAATAGACTCATTTTAATATTTAATAACTATTTTTTCAAAATCTCTAAGAACACTTCATCCGATGCTGCCTCAAATAACGCTTCCGCCTTCTCCTCATCCATCAATATTTCTGCAAGTTCACCCAGCAGATCAACATGGGCATTGGCATCCGGCGCCGCCAGGGTAATGACTAGCTTAATGGGATCCATTCCATCCGCTCCAAAATTAACCGGCGGATTTAAAGTAGCAAATGTCAACCCCATTTCATTTACCCCAAATTCCGGCCGTGAATGAGCAAGTGCTATATGTTTGCCAATTACAATATATGGACCGTTTTCTTTCACCACCCGGGTCATCGCGTCGATATAGCTTTGCTCTATGGCACCTTTGTTAAGCAGCCGCTTTGATGTCTTAATAATGGCATCTTCCCAGTCTTCTGCCCGGACTTGTGTCTGAATGTCAGCAACGGTTATCTTATCTATTAACATAACATTTCTCCTTGTCTAAAATTCTGCCAGCAGCTTATCCACATCTACCTCCGTCAAGCTGTCTGCCCGGTAGTAAAAGTCTTGGAGTTCACTATATCGGGTTACATCATTTGGCACGATCAACGTACGCATCTTGGCATTTACTCCTGCTATCAGACCATTGCGCGAATCTTCAATAACCAAGACCTGATCTGGTTTTACATTCAGCTTCTCTGCTGCTGTTAAAAACAAATCAGGATATGGCTTTATCCTTTTTACGTCCTCGGCAGTAACCAATTCATCGAACCGGTCAATCAGCCCCAGCCGGGTCAGGTGTTTTACCGGCTTTAGCCTTGTCGCCGAGGTAGCAAGGGCCAGCTTCAGGCCCCTTGACTTTACCGCTTCGATAAAGTCCACTACCCCTTCCTTTGGCGGCAGTATATCGCTTTGCTCCACGAAAGAACTGATTGTATCCTCAGCAAATTGGTGCCGGTCGATGACTATATTCTTCTTCTCCAGCGCGTCAAATAAATCATCCGAGTTGGATCCCACGCAGCTAAGAAACTCCTGAACTGAAAGCTCATAGCTTTTATTCTTCCGAAACCAATCTGCAAAGATGCGGTACCACACTACTTCTGTATCGATGATAACGCCATCAAAATCCATTATCACTGCTTTTAACAAAGATTTTCTCCTATTTCCATCATTTTGACTTATTCCCTTTTATAAACTGTGCTGCCCAGCTGCTTGCGAATGACGCAATGCACGATTTCGGTTACTGTTCCCGGGCCGTCTTGATATCATCTATCAGCTGCCGGTACTCAGGCGCATTCAGATAATCTGTAATCTCCACACAGTACACATCCGGCTGTTTTTGTTTTACCCGGTCCATCAGCGTCTGATGAGACACGATAACCTGACACTCGGTCGGCAGATTGCTTACTGCGATGTGAAATACCTTGATATCTTCAATGCCGGCCGCTTTTAATTTCTTCTGCAGGATGCCTGCACCCATGGCACTGGAACCAAGTCCTGCATCACAAGCATACGCGATTTTAGTCACATTTGCAAGATTAACTGCTGCATCATCGCCATCACCAAACACTGATGAGATTCTGCTTTTTTTGCCTTTCATCTTTTCCATTTCCTGAACTGATTCTTTCAGCTGATTGTCACTGTTCTTCGCCCGCTTCACCAACGGAATGGAAATTAAAAAGGTTACGGCAGCGGCAGCAACGATTGAGATGATAATACCAATCCGGTCACCGGCTGCCGACATCATCAGAATAGATATAATACTTCCCGGTGATGCAACTCCCACCAATCCTACACCAAACATGGTAAATAAAGCAGTTCCGGTAATTCCACCGGCAATCAATGCAATTACCAAAGACGGATTCATCAATACAAACGGAAAGTAAATCTCATGAATACCGCCAAAAAAGTGAATTACACCGGCGCCATAAGCAGTTGCTTTGGAATTACCTTTACCAAAGAACATATAGGCAAGCAAGACACCCAGTCCCGGTCCGGGATTAGATTCCAACAGGAACAGCACTGATTTGCCCGCATCGGCAATCTGAGTGGTGGCCAGCGGACTTAGGATTCCCTGTCCAATGGCATTGTTCAAAAAGAGTACTTTGGCCGGTTCGATAAAAACCGCTGTCAGCGGCAGCAGATGGCTGTCAATCAGGAAATTCACCCCGCCCGCCAGTACTCCGGTCAGCGACGTAATCGCCGGAGCCACCAACAGGTAAGCAAGCACTGCCAGAATCGCGCCGATGATTCCGGAAGAAAAGTTATTCACCAGGAGTTCAAATCCAGTCGGCACCTTGCCTTCAATCTTTTCATCAAACTTTTTAAGCAGCAGCCCCGCTGCCGGCCCCATTATCATCGCCCCGATGAACATGGTGATATCCGCGCCCAGGATAACTCCCATGGTTGCCACCGCTCCGCTAACGCCGCCGCGGTAACCGTGAATTGCATAACCGCCGGCAAAGGCAATCAAAAGCGGAAGCAGATAGTTCAACATTGGTACAATAAAGCTTCGTAACATCTCATTATCGATGGCAATACCTACGGCCGTCAATATCCCCCATGCCATAAATGCGCCTAAGTTCGGTATAACCATACCACTTAACTTGCTGCCAAAATTTTGTACTTTTACTTTGATAGACATCCCCATACCTCCTCACGAGTATTTTTACAAATCCACTTCTTTCCCTTGTGCTATCGACCGCTCAATGGCATCTACCACCCGTAATGAATCCAATGCTTCTTTAGGCGTAATGATCGATTTTGTTCCATTTGCTACATTATTGATGAAAGCCATAACCTCCTCTGCCAGATCCCCGCAAACTTCCCCGTTTACATAATACCAATGCCGGGAATCCGGGTATAAGGTCTTCTTATCTGTGACAAAGCGAACACCATGGTCGCAGGAATCCACGTATACCACGCCCTTGGTACCAACCAGTTCCAACTTGTCGTCGATGATTGTTGGTGAACTTTCCGGCAGCACCCAGCAAGCTTCCAGGCATGCAATTGCACCGGTTTCATAAGTAACGATGGCATAGATAACATCATTCATCCCATTTTCCTTCAGTAAGACACTGCGGCTCTTGGCAAATACCTTGACCGGTTCACATCCCATATACCAGTTAACGTAATCAATGTCATGAATCATAACATGCATGCTCAGGTCTGATGCTCCCACATATCTCCTGGGACCTGTAATCGGGCTGTTGCGGCGGCAGTAGAGGTGAATGATATCTCCCAACTCCCCGTCATCAAGAGCCTTTTTAATCATGTTGAAGCGGGGATCATAGCGAAGCAAGAAGCCAACTGAAAATACTTTGTCATAATCCTTGGTAATCTCATACATCGCCTTCCCATCTTCCAGTTCTTTGGCCAGCGGTTTTTCAAGCAGGATATGCTTGTTATTGGCCACCGCTATCTCAACCGCTTCCCGGTGCATATTGTCCGGAAGTACGATACTGACTGCATCAATTTCAGGATCTTCCAGCAGTTCTTTAAAATCTTTATACCCCTTGCAGTCAAATTCCTGTTCTGCCTGAGCCCGTCTCTCATCATCGTATTCACAGATTGCGACCAGATCGGTCTGTGATAATTTCCGATAAATCTGTGCATGATAGCTTCCCATCTGTCCTACCCCAATAACGCCCACTTTAATTGTCTTGTCCATCTTCTTTTTTCCTCCTTTTTTACAGTGATTTTCAGTTATGTATTACGGTCAAAAATGGCATACACGGTGGCATCATACGCTTCTTCTCTTTTCTTCCGGTCCTCTCTGATGTAGCTGGCATACAGAATATCGATAATCAGTAAAACCGGAAATTGCGGCGAAATAATATTTCCATACTCCAGGTTCTTCCTTACTGACACCAGCACGATTTCATCAAACAGATCTTTAAATGCACTATTCTTCTTTGACGTTATCAATATCGTAACAGCTGACTTTTCCTTTGCTTTTTCCATTGCCGTCAGAACTTCTTTCGTCGCTCCGCTGATGGTAATCCCCAAAACTACACAGTCACTGTTTATCCGTACCGAGTTCATTGCTAACAAGTGTGTATCGGTAATCGACTCAACATCCAGCCCCATCCGCATAAAACGCATCTTAAATTCCTGGGCTGCCAAGCCGGAACTCCCCATACCATAGATATAAATCCGTTTCTTAACGGAAAATAATTGGGTGATCCGCTTTATCTGCCGGCTGTCAATCAAATTATAGCTTTTGCCCAGCAGCTCCTCGTAGGTATTAAGTGCCTCCTTGATGTAGTCTTCAACAATCTCCTTGCCTTCGGTAAAGGTCTTCTGATACTGGAAGATGAATTCCCGGTAGCCCGGAAAACCAATCTTCTTGGCAAATCTGGAGAGAGCCGCCTCAGAGACAAACAGTCGGGCTGAGACCTCTTTTGCCGAAAAGTCCATCTTGTCTTTATTATTGATAAAGAAATAGGCAATTGTCTTTTCAACGTTGGTAAAATTATCAATATTAGATTCAATAAGCGGAATTACACTTTTTTCATACTCTTTCATACACGGCACCTCGCTTAATGTTTCATGCAAAAATTATAATAAGCACCCAGCATTCCGGCCCGATTACCCAGACTGGCAAATCGTAGCTGTGTCTTTTCACTTACGGATGAAATAAGATACCGATCCATGTTCCTGCGGATGCGTTCATATAGATACTCCTTTTGTCCGGTTATTCCACCGCCAAGAATCACGGCTTCGGGATTGATTACATAACAGATATTCGCAATTCCATAACCCAGCATTTCGCACATCTTTTCAATCGCATGGATGCAATCATGGTCACCTGCTTTCGCCATTTCGAATATCTTTATCCCATCCAGCTCTTCGGGACTGCATTTTTTTTGCTTTGCAACATTGCACACCAGCGCTCTGCAGGAGGCCAATTCTTCAAACTGTGTACCAAACATATTCATATAACCCACCTCACCGGCACTGTTACCGGCACCATGGAAAACCTTGCCGTCAATCATAATACAGCAGCCGATTCCGGTCCCTATCGTCAGACAGACACTGCCCCGGCTGCCTTTTGCCGCGCCGGCGCATTGCTCTGCCAATCCGGCACAGACAACATCATTTTCCACTTCACAGGGAATGTCAAATTCTTTTTCCAGAATATCCTTCACCCGGGTTCCGGTGTAGCTGGGAATGTTCTTATTAGCATAAAGAATCGTTCCTGTTTCAGCATCTACCATCCCAGCCGTGGAAATACCGATTCCACTTAAAGTGTTTTCCTTTCCATAGTCTTTGATGACACCGATGACTTTTTCGATGATATGAGCGCCGCCCAGCATAGCCTCACTTGGTGTTTCACCGCCGTCAATTATGCTGCCTTGCCCGTCAATCAGTCCATACTTTATCATGGTTCCACCGATATCAAATACAATATACTTTTTCATAAAATTCCCTCAATCGATTTAACTGCTTCGGCATATTTCCGGGTTATTAACTGGGGTCTGGTAATGGCACTTCCAACAACTACACAATAGCATCCCAATTCAATGACTCTTCTGGCATTTTCAGGGGTCTCAATATTCCCTTCTGCGATTACCTTCCCCTTCACGTTGGCAAGGATATTTTTCAGAATCTCAAAGTCGTTGCCGTCAATTGGGGTATCCTTGCTTGCCGGTGTATACCCCACCAGCGTGGAACCGATAAAATCAAAGCCCAGCAGATCCGCATGGATTGCCTCAGCAACGGTTGAACAATCCGCAAGCAGCAGCTGATCCGGATATTTTTTCTTAATCTGTCCATAAAAATCATCCAGGGTTATATTACCCGGTCTTATCCTATCGGTTGCATCAACAGCAATAATATCCGGCTCCACTTCCATAAGTTCGTCTATCTCCCTCATGGTTGGAGTAATATATACATCGCTCCCTGCATAAGTTCTTTTAATAATTCCGATCAGCGGAAGATCCACACTTTTCTTAATTTCCTTAATGTCTTCGGCTGAGTTTGCCCGAATCCCACACGCACCTCCTTCTTTCGCCGCTCTTGCCATCCTTGCCATGATAAAAGATGAATGCAGCGGTTCCTCCTCAAGTGCCTGACAAGATACAATAAGTTTTCCTTCCATATTGGCAATCTTCTTATCCATCTATGCCCTCCTATTTTCTTTGTTTCATCGTGAATAGTGTATCGCTTACAAATACTATATCTCTTTCTGAAATAATTTTCAATGATATAGGTTGCTTCTGAAATTACTTTCATTTTTTTTAACATTTTCGCTACTGCACGGGGTATTTTTTATTTTAATTTGACACATTTCCCAAATATCACTGAAATTACTTTCTGTTTTTATACCCTTTTTAAATCAATAATATTGCAACAGTACAGCCCTCCGGCTTTTATACGCAAAAAAGTGTCCCATCAGCCAATCTATGACCTTTGGGACACCTCCGGTGCAGCAATCAGATACTTTGCCACATAATCTGTATTTTGTAGTTCTTCTTGACTGAGGGCAGCCTCAATGTGCCCCTCACACCACATTATATCATTTTCAAATTCCTGAACTCCGGGATAGCATGCAGGACCGGATACAACACAAGGGCAAGCACCAGACCAGATACTCCCTGGATCAGATTAGCCGGAACACTCGCCAAAGCACCCATGACCCCATAAAAGAATATCTCATAGCCATAATATCCTCCGGCAACCAACACCATATCAATAACTCCGCCAACACCTACAGCGATATAACGGGTCCGTTCAGCGGTACCAAGTCGTTTATAAACGATACCGCATAAAAATGCGATAACACCCTTAACTAAAAGGGTGATCGGGGCATAGACAATATATCCGCCTAATAAATCTGCCATCGCCGATCCCAACGCTGCCGCCACTGCCCCATAAACCGGACCCAGCATCACACCTGACAAAATGACAATGGCATCTCCCGGATGGATATAACCACCGGTACCAGGTGTTGGTATTTTAATTGCAAAAGTAGCCGCACAAGTCAAAGCAGCAAATAGTGCAATATAAACTATTTTCTTTACATTTGAGTTCATAATACTTCCTCCCTTTCATTTTCTATAAACTATACTACAAACATTTTGGCATGTTTGGAATATCCATTTACAAAAAATTTAAGCAGGCCAGTTTTAAAACCACAAAAGAGGTATCAAAAGTCCTCCTTCTGATACCTCTTCAATCTAAAACACTTAAAAAATTACCTTACTGCATCCTTTAGTACCCGGATATCTTCTTTCATAATTTCAAAATAATCCTCATTCAGGTGCCGCATAGGAAGCAGTTCATATAGATTCTCCAGAATAATCCATCCTTCATAATTCTGCTGTTTCAAAAAAGCAATAGAATCATAGAAATCAGCTACTCCAGTTCCCAGAACAGCATTGGCAATACAGCCCTCAGTGCTGTCTTTTACATGCAATTGCCTGGCCATATGAGGGTAAATGCCCTGCAGGATATCAACTTGCCGGTACTTGGTAAAATAGGTGTAGTTATCACTGTCATAAAATAACGAGAAATTGGAACGATCCACCATATCCACCAGTTGAATTTGTTTTTCCACCGACAACGGATTCTCGCTGGCAATTTCAATCCCTTTATCCCCAGCATAGTCACAGATGTACCGGTAGCGCTTAGCCGTATATTCCAGATCCTCCTCGGTCGCGGCAAAACTGGCATTAAAGTTTGAGAAGAAAACCATCGGTATTTTCATGTATGCGGCTGCGTCTACAGCTTTCGTTACCCATTCATTTACCGCTGCATAAAGCGGATTATCCTCCCGCGCAAAAAAAGGTACATTATCTCCGTCACTGCATCCAATATTCGGATATTCCAGGCAATAATCCTGCTGTGCTTCTAAATATAAATCCTGCAATTCCCTTTGTGATAAAGGCCAGCCATGTTCATAGGAGCCAAATTCCAGGGACATTCCGTCCAATCCCATTTCAGAAACCAGCTCTGCTGCAAACACACCGGTACCCGGCACACAAAAGTTACAAATTCCCAACTTCACGTTCATCATTTACCCATCCCTCATAAAATAAACTTTACTGATATTATCTCAGGTAATCTTCGAGTAATACCTTTACGCTTTCGCCTGGGCTAATCTTCTTGACTTAGCCTCCTGCTGTCCACGAACAACATCGATAAATACCGCCGTAATTACCACCAGTCCCAGAATCATCTGCTGCACATCTGATTTTGCGCCCAATAAGTTCAAGCCATTATTCAATACCGCGATTAAAAGTGCTCCGATCAATGTTCCGCCAATGCTTCCGCGACCACCATTAAAAGATGCACCGCCGATAACGCAGGCCGCAATTGCATTCATCTCATATCCATCACCGGCATTGGGATATGCCAGACTTACACGGCCAACCAGAACAATACCTGCCAGTGCAGCTAAAACACCGGATAAAACGTATGTAAGATTAAGCAATGGTTTTACTTTGATACCCGATAGCCTGGATGCTTCACGATTGCCGCCGATTGAATAAATATAACGTCCGGTAGCCGTCCGGTTCAAGAACAGCATGGCAATGACCGCAACAATAATTACTAAAATAAAACAAATGGGAAAACCACCAATGCTGTCGTACCCAAGGAACATAACTCCATCCGGAAAGCCGCCCATCGATGCTGAACCCGTAATCCAAAGGCAGAAGCCTCTGATAAGCAACTGAGTACCCAGGGTCGAAACAAATGGATGGGGCAGATTCAGCTTTGTAAAAAGAAGTCCGTTGATCAAACCAACTACTACTCCACACAGTATTCCTGCCAGCAATAAAAGTGGTGTATTTGTAATTCCACCATTTACCATTATCCCCATCATACATCCCGACAGCGCGATCACTGCACCAACCGATAAATCAATACCACCCGTCAGCAGCACAAACAGCATACCAAACGCAACAAGTGTATTGATGGATGCCTGCCGCAATATATTTAAAAGGTTCGACGGGGTAAAGAATTTACCAATGCAAACAGAAAATAAAAACGACAACAGGATTAGTGCAATCAACGGTCCCAATATATTTGATAATTTATTATTTTTTAAACCTATTTTTTGTTTCATATCTACACAACCTCCCATGCAGCTTTCATAATGCTTTCCTGATTAAATTCAATATCCTGCCTCTTAATTTCGCCGGTTATCCGCCCGCTTCTCATGACAATGACGCGGTCACACATGCCTAATATCTCTGGCAATTCGGAAGAAATCATGATTACACATTTTCCCTCTGCAACCAGATTGTTCATAATGTTATAAACCTCAATTTTGGCACCAACATCAATCCCTCGCGTCGGCTCATCAAAAATGAAGATTTCAGCGTCAGTGTTGATCCACTTGCCGATTACCACCTTTTGCTGGTTTCCACCGCTTAACTCACCGGATTTTTTCTGGATGGTGTCGGTTTTAATCCTTAACTTCTCAACTGTCTCCTCCGCCTGTTTATCAAGCTTATGGTCATCCACAAACATTCCTGTTTTCAGTGCCGCCATGTTGACCAGGGCAATATTCTTCCCAATACTTTCATCCAGCACAAGTCCCTGATTCTTACGGTCTTCGGTTAAGAAGGCAAGCTTCTTTGATATCGCCTGCATCGGATCTTTGATGCTGCACTGCTTGCCATCGATCAGCACTTCACCACTGTCAACCTCATCGGCACCAAAAACCCCTCGGAAGACTTCCGTTCTGCCGGCACCAACCAAACCGGAAAAACCTAGTATTTCGCCCCTTCTGGCCTGGAAGCTAATATTATTATAGACCCCTTTACGGCTCAGGTCTTTCACCTCTAATACGGTGTCTTTAATAACTGCATCCTGTTTTGGATACAGATTGTCAAGACTTCTTCCAACCATGTAAGTAATCAGATCGTCCTTGGTCAACTCTGTAGTCTTTTTCGTAACAATGTGTTTTCCGTCACGCATGACCGTAACAACATCACATAAATCAAAGATTTCCTCCAGCTTATGGGATACAAACACAATCGCCAGTCCTTTTTCTTTCAGCAGTCTTACCGTATTAAATAATTCTTCCGAATCCTTCTCACCCAAACTGGAAGTCGGCTCATCCAGAATCAATACTTTTGCATCCTGCATAATTGATTTTCCGATTTCAATCATCTGCAGTTGTCCCATTCCCATATTTCCGCAAATTTTATTTGGGTCAATCTGCTGCTTCATGGAGGCCATAATTTCTACCGTCCTTTGATTCATATAGGAATAGTCCAGGAACAGCGAACCGGCTTTTTTCTTCATATTGCCCAGGAACATATTATCGGTGACACTTAGTTCCGGAACAATATTTAATTCCTGGTATACACAGGCAATCCCTGCCTGCTTCGCTTCCAAAGGACCGGAAAACTGAACTTCGTTTCCTTCGAAAATAATGGTCCCGGAATCCGGTTTATTTACCCCTGTCAGGGTCTTGATAAGGGTCGATTTTCCTGCTCCGTTTTCACCAATCAGACCATGTATCTCACCCTTTTTTAAGGTTAGTGATACCTGATCCAGGGCACGGACACCTGGGAAATTCTTTACAATATCTTTTAATTCAACAGCATTTTCTTTCAATGTTATTCACCTACAATCCCCAAAAATAAGGGTTCTTCAAATAAATTGAAGAACCCACATGCTACCTGCTGCATTCTCTAATTTATTTCAGATGTAACTATTCAGTACTTTCACATACCTATTGAATAGTTAACTTAAATATTCATCGCAGTTGCTGCTGTCAATTATCTCAACATCTACAGGAATTTGTCTGTCATAGGTTTCCCCTTTAATGGCACCGAGACCACACATTACACTTTCGTAACCCATCTCATATGGCTGCTGAGCAATAGTCATCTCGACGCTGCCTTCCTGGATCATCTTAATTGCTACCTGGAAGCCATTAAAACTACAAACTTTCACCTCGCCGACCAGACCATTCTGCTTTAATGCCTGAACCGCACCGGCACCGGCATCATCATCGGTTACCATCACTGCGTCAATACCGTCTTTTCCGTATTTCTGGATCCAGTCTTCTACCTGAGCTCCGGTTAAGTCAGCAGAGTTATCACAATACTGGAGATCCAGTACCGTACATCCGGCTGCTTCCATTGCATCTTTATAACCCGAAGATCTCTTTTCGTGATTATCATCACCCTGCATACCGGTAGCAATTACTACGTTTGCACCTTCCGGCAGACGGGAAGCAAATTCAGTTGCGCCTTCATATGCTGCATCATAGTTTGCCGTACCCACATATGTTACCGGATTCTCAAAGTTAGGGCTGTCTGTATCCACAAGAACCACCTTGATTCCTTTATCGGTAGCGTCTTTCAACACATTCAACACAGAATCTGCAATGTTAGGATCTACTAATAAAATGTCTACTCCCTGAGAAATAAAGTTTTCAATCATTTGTACCTGCTGTGCCGCATCTGTAATATCATCTGGTGCAACACAGTCAATTTTTGCACCGATTTCTTCAGCTGCCGCCTTCGCTCCATCGATAACCTGATTCTGGAATTCATCATATAGTTTCATAACAACACCGATACTTAACTTCGATGTATCTACTTCTGCATCGCTCTGATCATCGGATACATCTTCCGTTGCCGCAGCTTCTGCCGTACCCTCATCTGAGTCGGTGCTGTCTGTGCTGCTTGTGCTTGTGCTATTGTCCTGACCACATGCTACCATGGTAAACATCATTACCAGTGCCAAAAAAATTGCTGTCATTTTCTTGATTTGCTTCATACTTCTTCCTCCTTGTTTAAAACATTAACCTTCAAATGCCTTCAAATTGGCCTTCCCTGGTTTTGTTTGTTTTTGACAAATACCAGGTTTGTTTTTGCAAAATAATGTGCACATTTACTTTGTAGCCCCAGAATAACATAAGTTCATATTGACGCGTTAGGACGAACTAAAACATTAGTTGTATAATTTGGAACACATTTATGCAATTTTCAAGGTTCGCTTTATACAAGACATCAAAAAAGTCTGTATACTGCCAACAATTCATTAGCTTTCAAAGCGGAGTAAGTCCCCCGCCTAAGAGGCGGAGGACTTACTTAAGAGGTTAAATAGCTGTTCTCCGAAAGGTTCTTGGGGAATCCCCCATAAACTTTTTAAACAGCCGATTATAGTAACTGGCATCATAAATCCCTACCCGGGCAGCAGCTTCGGCAAAGTTCAAGCCTTCCTGCTCACGGAATTCCAGCGATTTCACAATACGCATCCGATTAAAATATTCAATCGGGCTCATGCCCATGATATCTTTAAATACCCTGCGGAAATATCCTTCACTCCAATATGCCTTTTTCGCCAGTTTCTGAAGGTCAATCTTTTCCGAAAGATGTTCTTCCATATATTCAACAACTTCATATATATAGTCCCGCTTAACGTTTCGGTAATTATTGATCAGATCCAGCCGCTTTTTCTGAATCCGCTGAAAGGTAACCAAAATCTGCTGCAGATAGGCTGATTTCATAAATTCCAGGCCAACATCCTGGTCCTCCTGCTCCTTCATCATCCGCTGAAGCAGATACTCAATCTCTTTACGCTCATCCATATCAAGGTGAATTACCCCCTGTTTAAACAGGTTTGCTTCCCGGCTGTGACGCTCATTATCCAATAATGAACTTTGCAGCGATACATATTTCACAACATCGTTCCATCGTTTTTTCCATATCCCATCACCATCTGTCTTTTCTTGTGAACCCAGGTAGGTTTCCTGGAATTCCCCGGAAAAAAATTGACAATTAATGAGTTGCACCGGCGACTGTATATCATATCCATGCATTTCTTCCGGCTCAATCATATAGACATCTCCCGGAATTAAAGGAATCTGGATCCCACGGTATTCATGCACACAGCACCCATTGGTAATCAAAGCAAACTCATAGTATTTGTGGCAATGCATATCTACTGGAATCACATGATTCCAAACCTTCACCGCAATCTGAGTCCTGTCTTGCTGAGGAAATTCCAGATAACCATCCTCCATACATTGCAGTCCACACCATCCATGATCTTCATGGAGTTTTACTTTCTTCATTTTTTCACCCACTTTCCTTATTATATCATGATTAATAGAATTCTTATTTTCTCTGATCATATTATAAGTGCATAACTCAATCTGGGACAATCCGAAACATTAGTTGGACATTTCGACACTGGATCACAATTCAATTTTCACTACTCATAAAGGGGCTGTCATAAACCTATCCTCTCCAGTTCTGAACCACCGCTATTATCTCTATTATAAATGATTATTCCACTTTGGTAAACAGGTCAAAAGTAACAGAATCACCGAAAAATTTTTGTATTATTTTGGCTATGAAGTCACGGAGCAAATTTATCGGGGAGGTATAACTCATATGAGTTATACCTCCCCGATTCTCAGACAATCCTATTTCCCGATTGCCCTTTTTTATCTATAGCTGCAGTATTCTGTTCACTCTGTAACAAGCAACTCGCTTCACGATACACAGAAATTAAGCTGTTTCCAAACTCTTCGCAATTGCAAGACGTTTTGCTTTTGCATCCATCTGGCCACGAAGCACGTCAATATATACCGCAACGATGATTACCGCACCGATTACGATCTGCTGCAGGTCGGAAGATACACCCAGAAGGTCACACCCATTACGAATGACCGCAATCATAAATGCGCCAACCAGAGTCCCCCAAACATTACCTTTACCACCGGCAAACGAAGCCCCGCCAATGATACAGGAAGCGATCGCATCCAGATCACCTTCCAAAGATGCCAGCGGCACTGCCGAATTCAAACGTCCGATATAGACAATACCGGCAACCGCACAGAAAAATCCCGATGCCGCATAACAGAAGATCTGGACATTATCCGTATTAATACCCGCCAGCCTGGCCGCTTCCTTATTACCGCCGAAAGAATAGATCTTCCTTCCAAGGCCGGTATAAGTCAGGAAGATATGCATCACCACAAAAAGCAGTACCGTCAATACAAAGGAGATCGGAAACTTCCCGCCAATATTAGTCGTACCAACAAATGTCATTCCTTTGGGAAATCCTGCAATAGCAGTTGCGCCGGTGATCAACAGGGCAAGACCACGGCAGATATTCTTCATACCAAGCGTTGCAATAAATGGATGCGGCAGTTTCAGTTTTGTTAAAAGGATCCCATTGACCGCGCCTGCCAGCGTTCCAATCCCAATACAAACGATAAACAGTACAAATGAATTATTAATCCCAAACTTCTTCATCACAACACCAGTGCAGCAGATTGCGATCGCCAGGAGCGAACCGGCCGAAAGGTCGATCCCGCCTAGCAGGATCACGCAAAGCATACCGACCGCCATCAAAGCGATGATCGGTGTCTGACGCAGAATATTCATAAGGTTATTGACAGCAACAAATTTTCCTCCGGTCGCGATAGCCAGACCGATAACTACAACGATCAAAGCTACCAACGGACCCATTTTACCAATGATTGATTTTATTCCATTTTTTTCTTTCATGCTAATTTCCCTCCCCACGCAGCTTTCATGATATCTTCCTGGTTAAAGTGTTCCGAATCACGGTCGATCTCTCCCATGATCTTTCCTTCACGCATGAC
>Ga0153972_1000309_pt1 | contig 15146 bp, 18 predicted proteins | sample TSGA056MetaG_FD_104732 | JGI IMG/M metagenome (GOLD analysis project Ga0153972, IMG submission 104732) | Attine ant fungus gardens microbial communities from Georgia, USA - TSGA056 MetaG | ecosystem: Host-associated > Fungi > Mycelium > Unclassified | place: USA: Georgia, George L Smith State...
AGAAAGAATATGACAAATACCCACTTCATTGTGGAGAGCCTGCCATACAGCTTCTCATTGAGGGCAAAGCCCTCGGCGCGGGTCGCCTGCCGCGCTTTGTCCAAGCCGTCTTGCACCAGCCCCATCGGGCAGACAAATCCGCAGAGAATACGCCCGAACAGAACAAGCGGAATGAAAAACGACAGCACAAAAATCACAACCTGCCGGATCGGCAAATCTTTCAGCAGATTCAAATGCGACAGATAATAACATGCGCTTCCCGTTAGCTGCTCCGGGTTATAACGCCCGCAGGAAAAGATTGGCAACGTGATGTTCTCAAACCAATATCCGATCAGCGCGCCGCCCCAGGTGAGCGCAAAAAAGCTTAGAAGCATAACCGCCCACCGGACAATCATAAACGCAGACGCAGGCTTGCGCCCCGCGGATAGCCGCCCCGCTTTGCCGTAACTCAAACGGCTCAAAAGAGGATCCTTTTTTCGGAAACGCCTTCTGATGAAAAGACACAGCAGGATTCCTGCGGCTGTCAGAACGACCGTGTTGATAAGAGGGATGATTGCGGTTGAAATGACACTTGCGACTTCGGGCGAGTATTTTGTTATATATACGTTTTTGCTGTTCGGCGCATACTGAACCGCTATGCCTTTTCGGATTTCCCTGATAGAGATTCCTTTTATGCGCCCGTCAGCTTCGGTTTGATATTCTCCTGTCGAGCCGTCCGAAAAGCGAATCGTCACAGTTCGTTCGGCCAGCGGCTTTGTGTTATAATAAACGATCAGCTCACGCGCGTTATACAAACCAACCTCCAGCATGATCAGCGAGTCACGGAATACAGGCGTGGTTGACGCATTTGTTTGGATGCCGAGAATATCGGTTTTTGCGGCAAAATATACGTTTTCGTCCTGGCCGTCGCCGGTAATGTCGAGCACCTGCGTCGGAACGACGGCGGCAAAGCTTCCGAGAAATCCGGGATTCATATCCGCCATATTCTCGTCGCTCAAAATGGCCGTACCGAAAGAGCTTAACGCATAAAGCGTGACGCAGCCATCAGGAATGCTGTCTCCCTGGCTTAGGATAAGGTTTTCACCATTATATGAAAATTCTAAGGGCGTTTCTTGGGAAAGCCCGGAATCAGAATGCTCGACAGACAGCGTATAAGCGGCGGCGGTTGTGTCGAATTCATAAAACACAAGGCTTTGCGCAAAATAGGCCAAAACAGCCGTTGCGATGACAACGAGGGCAGGAAAAATCAATTTTTTGCCCGAAACCGCAAGGAGTATTTTTTTAATTCTTTTATTCAAACGATCTTCCCCTTTTTGAGTTACCGCGCCTTTGGGCGTCTAACAGTTCTCCGAACGCTTCAATACGGATGCGGAGCTGCTCCACGTCCTGATACTGATAATCAGTTTCCAATCGAAACACCGGAAGTCCCAGCGCCTCGAAGCGGCTCTCCAAGCGGAGGAGCTCAAAGTCATATTCAATCTGACCTTTTAAGACGTGCCAAATGACGCCGTCAGGACGCGACCTTTCAATATGGACCCTGGCCGCTTCCCACAGGGCGTCGTTGTTTATGTATGCGCCTGAGCAGTCGTTTTCAAGCTGTGCTTTCGCAAGAGCGGACAACGCATCCCGGCCTGTTGGAGCGGCGGTTTCAAACTTCCATGTCGACGGGTCGATATGACCGCAGATCTCCATATCCGCGAGGGAAAGAAGGAACGGTATTTTATAGCATGGAAAGTAAATCGGAGAACCAATGAGTAAAATCTTCGGCAATCCGCTTTCCGGCGTTTCCGGCTGGCCGGCCAGCGCGTTGGTGAGCTTTGTCAGGTGTGAATGCCAATCCTCTGGATCGTCGGTCATATAAAAGCTGTTCAATATCAGCATTCGCAAAGGATCGGCAAGGAACGCCCGCCGCGTTTGTGCGACAGCGGTGAAAACGCGGACAGTCTGCCGGATTTCATCCATGCGTTTTATCCGGCGGCCGAGGGCTGCGCGGGAGAATCTGGAAAGATGATGAGCGGAAACAGTTTCCGCCAGGTCGCTTATCTGCCGAATATATTGCCGCTGGGCTTCCGGCGTATTTTTTTCAGGGGGGATGTCGATGACTGCGACTTTCCAGCCAAGGATCTGTAAAAGATACGCGAGTTTTCTTTGACCGTCCGAAATGACCGGGACAATAACAAGAGCCTCCCGCGCCATGTGTTGTGCAGAAAGCAGATAGCCGAGGATTGAGCGGGTAACGGGGTCCGTATCTCTCGGAACATACGAATCGGCAGGCTCTGCGGCTTCGCGGCCGCCGCCGACAATCCAAAACGGGACTGTTCCGCTGATTGCAAGAATCACCTCATCGGGGACGCTTGTTCCAAGCACGATGATTTTCGGGTGTTGACGCGCGATCCATTCGGGGTCAAAATATCGAACAGACAAATCAATAAAATACGCCGCCTCGGGCAGCATATTTCCTGCCTCCCGTATGGACTGCGCACAAAGGGAACACTCCCTGAAGGTCTGATTGCTTAGACCTTCAGAGGTGCTCGTTGCAGTTGCTTTAAGTGCAGAAATTTTACTCATTTCCCCAAAAACACCTTTTCAAGCTCGGCGATTTGATTTTCCGCAAAGCTCAATCCGCCTTTGGTCGTCGCCAGACTCGACAGGAAGAAAGCATTGCCGTTTTTATAAACGGTCAATTCGCGTACACCGGGATACTCGGCGTCAGCGTCCGCCGCTTCGTCAAGACTTGTATAAAGGGAATCGTAGATAAGTAAATACGCAGGGTTTTGCTCTTCAATCCAGTCAGTAATCGCCTTTAAGGCTTCTGCAATCACGTCGGCATCCAATGATGTCGTCCCGCCGCCGCTGCTTTCCGTGGAGGCGGTTTCCGTATCGGTAGTTTCAGAGCTTTGGCGACTTTTTGACGTCAACGCCTGTATGCCGCCCAAATCCTCCGGAGCGGTGTCGCCCAGGTTAATGAAGCCCAATTCGGTGAGGAGTGAATCTGATTCTGTTGTCGACAGCGTAATACCGCCCACGCGGTCGTTCGGTGCGGCAATAATTCCACTTTTCCCTGATATAGCCTCTTTTAAGGCGTCGATACGTGATTCGTAATCCGCAAGGATCGCTTTAACTTCCGTATCTTGCCCCCAGATGGACGCAATCGTAGTCGCTTCTGAGCTCGTTAAGTCCAGCAAATCCGTGCTTGCGGTGGTCTCATCATCGTCGTCTGAACCGAGCATAATGATTGTCGGGGCAAGCTCGCTGAGGAGCTCGTAATCGTCAACCTGTCTTGAACCCCCGATGATTAAATCGGCGTCAACCGAATTGTACGCGGCGGCAAGGTCGGATGTTGTTTCGTCATCGTCATCATCGTCGTCGCTGCCATGCCCGGTGTAGGCCGTTGGCAATACCACGATGGCGTCGTCGTCATAATATGCGGATAAATATGTCGGGATATTTCGGAACTCTTGAACGCCGACCACATACTCACCCAAACCGAGGGCGTCAATCGTATCCAGCGCGGCGAGGTCGAGGACGAACACCCGCGTAGGCGCAAAGGTGACTTCCGTCGTGCCGAGGGCGTGTTCAACGGTTACGGTCGTCGGGTTCTGTGCGGCGGACGCACTTGTGCCACTTGCGTCCGCTGCGCTGGATTGGCACCCGGCGAGTACGCCGACAAGCATAATTGCGCTGAGCGCGAGGGTCGTGATTCTTTTCATAAATGTATTCATAGTGCTTGATACTCCTTCTAAAATTCATTTTATTTGTGGTATTCGATTACTGTAGGGTAAATACACCTCCAATAAATAATTGATCTAGGTAAGCCGAGACTAACTATTAGGGGCAAATTCTTGAAGAATATGCATGTGGGGAAAAGCGGTATGATGAGCGCTTGTAGTTAGATACAACTAACCCGATGCCATATTGTAGCAGAATGCATCGAGGTTGTCAAGACCACACCTTTGTGGAAAATGGCGGGCGGCTGTTTGGCATGGGCTGATTATGTCAATGGCGCCTCAGCTGCAACAACCGCACAGGGGGGGCGGGGTATGGACCGGTAAATAGCTATGCGGTTGATTGATGTGTTATCATTTTCATCAATCATCCGGTTTGGATTTATCTTGTGCGGCGTCACGCTCCGCCCGTTTATATTCGAGGATATCACCAGGCTGACAATCCAAAACATCGCAGATCGCGTCAAGTGTAGAGAAACGGATTGCGCTGATTTTACCTGTCTTGATATTGGACAGGTTTACATTCGCAATTCCCACTTTTCCCGCAAGCTCGTTGAGTGATATTTTTCTGTCGGCCATAACTCTGTCAAGCCGTAAAATAATAGCCAAGGTCACCACCTCACAGTGTCGTATCGTGATCATTTTGAAGCGTGTGTCCATAATCGAAAATCAAACACAATACCCAAACGATCCCTGCGGCAAGGAAAGGAATAACGCCCGACACCGCACCCATACAGAGCAGGGCTATCGCTAATTTTTTCAATGACAGTACGACGTCATCACGAAATGGCGTGCCGTCTTCCCGCAATCGCTTAAAAACAGTTTTAGCGAACCCAAGCCCGACGATTGTAAAAATGGTTTGCAGAAAGTCAAACCCATCCGTCCACATGATGGGTAAGTAAACTCTGAAATCCCCTAATTTGAACAACAGCGGCAGCTCCGTTTCGACACCGGCAATCGTTAAAACTTCGGTATGCAATTTTAATATCGACCAGAGCCAGGAAAATGCTTCCGATGCACCAACGACAATAAGCGCAATGAACGCTATTTTCAGCAAGATATGAACAATCTTGCTGAAACGCATGATTTTTTCTTTTTGGTTCTCCATTTTTTGAGACCACGCCTTTCAAATTATTCTTGCGGACATGAACAAAACCAGCGTAGCATATGAAATAACGATTGTCAAGTATTTATTAACGATAATCGTTATATTTATACGTTATTACATCCAGATGGAACGAGCAGGATAAAAAGCAATCCTGGACCAGATTGATATTCTTGATCATAGAAAGCATCCGTTTCACATGAGCGGAGATATTGTCCGCGTTTCTGTATATCCATAATTGTAAAATTCAAAGCATTGTCGTATAATAAGGATGTCTTGTTATAAGGAATCATTTGGCGATAAAGGGTGATGAAAAGTGATTGAAATACCCGAAGCGATTGTGATATCAGACCAATTGAATCAGACGGTTAAAGGGAAAAAGATTAAAAATACTGTCGCCGCAAGTTCGCCGCACAAATTTGCGTGGTTTTTCGGCGAACCGTCCGAGTATCATGCGTTGCTTTCAGGAAAGACGCTTGAAAATGCAATCCCTTACAGTGGGAGAATCGAGATTGAGGCGCAGGGGGCCCGGCTGCATTTTGGCGACGGGGTGAACCTTCGCTATTACGAAAGCGGCGAAAAGCGCCCGGTAAAGCATCAGCTTCTTGTGGAGCTTGAGGACGGCTCCGCGCTTGTGGCCACCGTCGCCATGTACGGCGGCATCTGGTGCTGTAAAAGCGGTGAGTTTGACGATAATATATACTGCAAAGCCGCGAAAGAGGCCATTCCGGTGCTGTCCGACCGGTTTGACTATGATTATTTCCTCACACTGTTTGATGAAAAGAGCGTGAAGATGAGCGCCAAAGCGTTTTTAGCCACCGAGCAGCGCATACCGGGGCTGGGCAACGGCGTTTTGCAGGATATTCTGCTGAACGCGAAAATCCATCCGAAAAAGAAAATGAACACCTTATCGGATGAGCAAAAGCGCGCACTTTTTGACAGTGTGAAATCCACGCTCTCCGAAATGACAAGGCTCGGCGGCCGCGATACGGAAAAGGATTTATTCGGGAATCCCGGCGGATATATCACCAAGCTGAGCAAAAATACGGCATTGCTGCTATGCCGCAACTGCGGCGGCGCGGTCAGAAAAGAGAACTACATGGGCGGCAGCGTCTATTACTGTGAGAGCTGCCAGGAAAGATAGGGAGTAAAGCAGGAAAGAGGAGTTTACAAGATTGGAGAGCAAAGCAAATGGCGACGACAGTTGACTTTATCGAATATGTCTGCGGCCAGATCGAGGGCGTGGGAGCTGTGCGGTATAAGAAAATGTTCGGGGAATACATGGTATATGTGAACGACAAACCGATTTTGCTGGTGTGCGACAACATGGTGTTTGTTAAAATGTTGCCCTGCCTGGACGCGCTGATGTCGGACGCCGAAAAGGGGCATCCCTACAGCGGCGCGAAGGAGCATTATATTTTGGATATTGACAGCGCGAGCTTGGCGCGTGAGGTTGCGGCGGCCCTGGAGCCGGTCACGCCTCTGCCAAAGCCGCGCAAAAAGAAAGGGCAGTAAACGCCGCAATGATCGCAGAGCTTGGAATTGACGCTGAATGCTTTATGGCGAAAGTGAGGGTAAGAAAATGAAATCATACCGCAAGGAGCTGCATTTTCACACAAAGACACGCCGCGTATATATCAACATCACGCCGCAGGTTGAGGCCGCGCTTTCAGAGAGCGGAATCCGCGAGGGATTCTGCCTTGTCAATGCGATGAATATCACGGCGAGCGTGTTCATCAACGACAACGAGAGCGGCCTGCACCGAGATTTTGAGCGCTGGCTCGAAAATCTCGCGCCGGAAAAGCCGTACAGTCAGTACGACCACAACGGTTACGAGGACAACGCCGACGCGCATTTGAAGCGCAGCGTTATGGGGCGTGAGGTCGTCGTCGCCGTCACGGACGGCAAGCTGGACTTCGGGACATGGGAGCAGATTTTCTACGGCGAGTTCGACGGTATGCGCGACAAGCGGGTACTGGTGAAGATTATCGGAGAGTGAGAAATGTGAAATTTCTTCCGCCATCGGAATAATATGAATTGGCATTGTTCCGAATATATGCTATACTGTTTCCGTGAGGAAGTGATTGGTTTGAACAACGAATATATCACCGCTCAGCAAGCGGCTGAAAAGTGGAATATTTCTGATCGGCGTGTTCGGGTTCTTTGCCGTGAAGGTAAAATCCCCGGCGCCGTTAAGGACGGAAAAACGTATAAAATTCCTGTTGATGCCGTTAAACCTGCTGATGGGCGGGAGAAAAAAACGTCGGCGTTTCCCGCTGTACGCTGGCTCAAATGGGAAGATGAAGTCATCGGAACCGTTGACAGCACAAACGCCGTCGTTTTTATCAAGCCGGAATATAATGAAGTCGTTTCTCTCTACACGCGCGGCGCGAAGGGATGGACACCTGAACAATTCTCGGCGTTTCTTTCAGAACGTGTCGTCAGCCGTGAGCGCCGGGATATTGAGAAGATTTTGTTTCGCTGCGGGTTGTCGCATTACGATGTCTTCCGCATTGCCGAAATCACTCGCGGTATTCATCCGAAAGATTTGTTGTGGGCCGCGAACAGCGAAAACGAAAAGTTGAATGACGTTATTACTGATGTTTTTGATTCTGTATTCCATCAAAAAATCGACCTCAAAGGCGACAGCATCGACACGCCGGAAGGTTATAATATCAAGCGCTATGGCGTATATAACAGGCAATACGGCATCTATAAACAGCGTATCAGCCCGCTGACGACCGACGTTGAGTCGGAGGCGGCGGTGTATCTGCTGGCGCAAAAATTAGGCGTTCCTTGCTGCCCTGCCTATCGCACCGGTAAAGACACGGTATTTTCCGCGTTTCTGTATGATTTTTCAGAAGAATATATTGTGCATTTCCGCCGCTTGTTTGACGATGCGCGTTCCGATAATGAATACCAAAACCTGATTTCCGTCCGTCCGCAATATAAAGACGACATTGCCCGGATGATTTTACTGGATTTTATCACGCGGCAGGACGACCGCCATCTATCCAACATCGCGATCAAGATGAGCGGCAAAACAGAATCTTTTTATTCGCTTTATGATAACGGGCGCAGCCTGTTTTACGAAGACACGGAGGAAATGGTGTCGCGGGCGGCCGCTGATCCGGCGGGCTATGCCACCACTTTCGGTTATTCCGGCACATACCTCGATTATGTGCGAGAGATTGCGAAGGAGCATGGAGGATTAAAAGGACTTATCAATCTTGAAATTACCAAAAACGAAATTGCCAGTATTTTAAATGAAGCAGCCTTTGAAGGTTATCGTTTTGACGGCGCACTGGAATGGATTTTAAAAACGATTGAAATGGTTCGGGAACTTTCGTAATTTATAACCGGCCCGCGTAAAACAGCGCCGGAAAAGCTGAAATGGAGGATATGGCAGTATGACAAAACAAGAGATTTTGGACGCAATCAAGGATTTTTCTGAAGATTTCCCCAAAGAAGCCCTTATGGCAATTCAAGCGAACAGGGAAAGCTTTATACCCGAACTGCTGGATTCTCTTGATTTTGCGTACCATAATGCGAAAGAACTCAGCGATAACGGCAGTGATTATTTTCTGCATACCTACGCTATGTTTCTGTTGGCGGAATTTAGGGAAAGACGAGCTTTCCCGCTTCTGACGGCATTGCTCACGCTGCCGGAAGATGAAATTAATTTTATTTTGGGTGACAGCATAACAGAAAGCTTCCAACGCCTGTTGTTCTGCACGTTTGATAACGAAAATATGCAAATGCTGCTGGATGTTGTTGAAAATCAAGAGTTATACGAGTGGGCGAGACTGGCTGCTGTCGGAGCATATGAGCTTTTTATCAGGGATGGCATTGTCACAAATGAAGAAGGCGTTTCGTATCTCCGAAATCTTATTTATGATAAGCTGCCTTCCGACGACTCGTATGTTGTTTTTACGGCTATCGTAGGTTGCGTGATTCAAGCACGGCTTGTTGATATGATACCTGACGTTCGATTTTTATACGATAATAACAGAGTGGACGCGTCTATGTACGGTGAATATGACGGTTTTATTGACTGGATTTTTTATAGGGAACGACGCAAATCGTCTTATATAGACGATGCCATATCCGAGATGGAATGGTGGGCCTGCTTTAAAAGCAAACGCAATAGCATGTCTGAACACGACGAAGATAACTTGACCGATATATTCGATGAAATGCAAAAAGGCATCGAGCAAGAAAAAATGCTTGAGCAAAAGATGAAGAAGGTCGGACGAAATGACCCATGCCCTTGCGGAAGCGGGAAAAAATACAAAAAATGCTGTATTGACACACAACAAAATAACATATCTGTAACGCGCTTGGAGGATAGATACGATTTATTGAAGATGTACCCCAAAGATTCGGTTCTGTTTGAACAAATGTACGATAAGGAAGCCGTAGCCATTGATGTGCTCGTATACAAAGCGTTGCATCACAGGGCAATTCCGATATGGGAAAAAAGGGACAGAGAAAATGAACGGATAGGCAAAATCAACTATCTGAATGAAGCCTTAACCCTATTTCTGGACAAATGCAAACGTGAGCAAATCGCTTCATTTTCTGTGTATGACGAGCAATTTATGGTTCATTATCGGTCTGACGAATGGGTTTCGGCCCTCGTTGAGTTGGTAGAGAATAGTGACTCCGAAGAAATAGAGACTATCCGCCAAAGGGCAAAAGACACCTTGCACAATATGAGAACGAAAAAAGACCGGCAAGACAGCGCCGGGAAGACTGAAAACAGTGATTCGCTATCCGGTTAAGAAGGTGTGACATGAAAAAGCAAGTATCAATCCGCCCTTGGCGGCTTGCCGACGCGCCGGACATTGCCGCCGTCTGTAACAGTCGAAAGATACAGGACAATCTCCGTGACGGGCTGCCGTTTCCGTACACCACGGCTGACGCGGAGTTTTATATAGGCTCCTGCCTGAACGCCGAACCGGATACCCAATTTGCGTTCGCCATTACGCAGGGCGACAAGGCTATCGGCTCCATTGGCGTGTTTCGCAAGGATAATATACATCGCCTCACGGGGGAGCTTGGCTACTACATCGGCGAGGCACATTGGGGGAATGGTTACACCGCCGAAGCCGTCCGGCAGATTTGCCGATATGTCTTTGAAAATACCGACATCGTCCGAATCTTTGCAGAGCCGTTCGCCGTCAACACCGCTTCCTGCCGCGTACTTGAAAAAGCGGGCTTTGTCTGCGAGGGGACACTGCGTTCCAACGCTATAAAAAATGGCCGTATGCTTGATATGCATATCTGGGCGTTGCTGAAGGGAGGTGAAGAAAAATGAAATCCGAGCCTGAACAAATTCCCGGTATAGGAAAGAATATGGCGCAGCATTTAATGAATGCGGGTTACCTACGCTATGCAACTGATGGAGTGATTTGATATGGCTCTGCGTAACAGCATGACAAGACGTGAACTTATCGACTACTGCCTGACATATCCATCTGTCTTTGAGGACTATCCGTTTGACAGCATCGCCGACGCCGGGGCATGGACGGTTATGCGGCATAGTGCGAACAGGAAAAGCTTCGCCCTGATTTATGAGCGGAACGGGAGGCTGTGCGTCAACCTCAAGTGTGCCCCGTTTGAAGCGGATTTCCTGCGTCAGGCGTTTGCGGACGTAATACCCGCCTATCATATGAACAAAGTACATTGGAACACCATCTCGCTCGGGGGCGATGTTCCTGCCGAAGAACTATTCCAAATGATTGAGCGGAGCTACGACTTGATAAAGCCGAAAGCGAGAGTACGGAAAAATGCCGATTGATTATAAGAAAACACAGAAAGATTTATACATGCCGAAAACGACTCCGTCCATGATTGACGTGCCGGAAATGGTGTTTATCATGGTGGACGGTGCCGGAAACCCAAATACAAGCCCGGATTATAAAGCCGCCCTCAACATACTGTATGGGTTGTCCTACAGCATAAAGATGACCAAAATGAGCGGCGCACAGCCGGACGGTTACTTTGATTTTGTCGTGCCGCCCCTTGAGGGCCTGTGGTGGTTCAAGGACGGCGGCGTTATCACGGACATATTGGACAAGGATAGCTTCTGTTGGACTTCAATGATTCGACAACCTGAATTTGTCACGGATGAAGTATTTGAAGCCGCAAAATGCGCTCTCTCAAAGAAAAAGCCGGAATTGGATTTGTCGGCGGTGCGGCTTGAGAAATTCGCAGAGGGGCTTTGCGCCCAAATTATGCATATCGGCCCGTATGACGACGAGCCCGCCACAATTGCCGTTCTGGAAAAATTCATTGAGGAATCGGGACATGCGTCCGACTTCACCGATGCGCGCCGGCACCATGAAATTTACCTCGGCGACCCGCGTAAAACAGCGCCGGAAAGACTGAAAACGGTGATTCGGTATCCGGTTAAAGATTTGAAATCAAAGGAAGAAACAGCTCTATGATTGATTACACACTCACCCGCTCCAATCGCAAAACCGCCGCAATTTATGTCCGTGACGGCTTTGTTACCGTCCGCGCCCCGCTGAAAATGCCAAAGCGTGACATTGACAGATTCGTTGCGTCAAAGGAGAAGTGGATAACGGACAAGCTCGCAGAGTTGCGGGTGCAGTTGGAGCAGCGGGAAGCGTTCACACTGAATTATGGCGACGCGCTGCTTTATCGTGGAAAAGGCTACGCGATTGCTGCAAGAAGCGGCAATCGCGTAGGGTTTGATGGCGCGGTGTTCTATATGCCGCCGGAGTTAGCGCCTGAGCAGATAAAAGCCGCTTGCGTGCAGATTTATCGTATGCTTGCCAAACGCGATCTGACCGGGAAAGTACTCGACTTCGCCAAGCAAATGGGCGTGATGCCTTCTGATGTTAAAGTAAACGGTGCGAAAACCCATTGGGGCAGTTGCTCCGGGAAGAAAAGCATCAATTTTTCGTGGCGGCTCATACAGGCTGCCGATGATGTGATTGACTATGTGGTGGTGCATGAATTGGCGCACCTGACCGAGATGAACCACTCCGCGCGGTTTTGGGCGATTGTCGAGGGCGTTTTGCCGGACTACAAGGTGCGGAAAGCGCAGTTGAAGGGGTTGCAGCAGCGGCTTTGTGTTGAGAATTGGGAGTAATTGTTTGCCTATAAAAGAAAATTCATTGAGAATATTAGAGGGACTGCTCATATGAATATATTTGACCTGCCCGCACGCCCGCTCTCTGAGGAACTTGCCACAATCCTGATCGAAAATAACACCGTCCGAATTGAGCGTATTGTCAGCACCGGGCAGACGAGCGGCTGGTACGACCAAGACGAAAGCGAGTTTGTCGCACTGCTTCAGGGCAAGGCGGCGCTTGAATTTGACGGCGGCGAAACGATGGAGCTTACCGCCGGTGGTACGCTCTTCATACCACCGCACAGGCGCCATCGGGTCACATTTACAAGCGCCGAGCCGCCTTGTGTGTGGTTGTGCGTATTTTGGAGGTAGAATTATGACACTTTTTGAGACCATATTCACGCGGCGGGCTGTGCGAAAATATGATTTGACGCCGCTTGGCGGCGCAGTGCTCGCTGACATTCGCGCTTTTCTTGACGAGACGAAGCCGCTTGACGGACAATCCGCGCGGTTTGAGATTGTCAGCGCGGATAAAGTCAAAAACGCGATCGCGCCGCACTATATCCTTGCGTATTGCGAACCGGGCGACGGCGCATATGCAAACGTGGGGTATATGCTTCAAAACGCGGACTTGTATCTGCAAAGTAACGGATACGGCAGCGGTTGGCTCGGCATGGCGAAACCGAACGAGCAGGACGGGGACTTCTGCATCATGCTGGCGTTCGGCAAAACGGACGTGCCTGCGCGCCGCGATGTCGGAGAGTTCAAGCGTCTGCCCGTCGGTGACATCAGCAACGCGGAAAACACCATCGCGCAGGCAGCGCGGCTCGCTCCGTCCGCAATGAACGAGCAGCCGTGGAAGCTCGATTTTTCGGACGGTAAGGTCACAATCCGTTACTTCGGGCGCGGCGTATCTAAACTCATTTTGAAGAAAAAGCTGAGCAAGATTGACCTTGGCATCGTGACAAGGCACGTCGAGGTCGCGCTTCTGAATGAAGGTAAGGCGATAAAAGCAATTACGCCGATAACGAACGGAAAAGAGTTTGCGATCGAAGTCGCTTATGTGGAAGCACAATGAAAATATGCGTAATTCACGGCAGCCCGCGAAAAGGGAATACATACAAGGCAACGCAGCTATTCATAGATGAATTGACTAAGTGCGGGCAAATTGACCTCACAGAATTTTTCTTTCCCGGGGCGTTGCCGGCGTTTTGTACGGGGTGTCAGCTCTGCCTCGGAAATCCGCGTGAAAAATGTCCGCATGCGCACGATGTGACGCCTGTTTTGGATGCGATCCTCGCCGCCGATGCGCTTGTTATTACATCGCCGCACCACGGAGCGTCGGCAATGCCGGCGAGCCTAAAAAATCTTTTAGACCACTTGGATTTTCTGACGCTGACGGTCGCACCGCGCGAGGAGATGTTCAGCAAAAAAGCCTTTGTCATCACGACAGGCTCCGGCTCAGCGAGCGCGATTGGCCCGATCGTCAAATGCCTCAAAAACTGGGGCGTCAACCGTGTGCACTCGCGGGGACTCAGGATGTTTACGGACAAATGGGACAAAATGCCGGAGAAAAAACAGCGAAAGTTTGAAAACGTCCTGCGCAAAAATGCGAGGCGGTTTTACCATGCGAAGCGCCGCAGACCGTATTGGGGAACGATATTTATGTACCACATGGCAAAGTTTGTACTGCGAAGATATGTTGGCAAGGATGCATATCCGTATGAGTATTGGCTTGAGCGAGGCTGGTTCGGCAAGCGACCGTTTTGACCGATTGATAAAACGGACACAGTCTGTACACCAAAAGCGAAATCAAGTGTCCTGACCGGTGGCCGAGTTGATTCGGAGGTATTTATGCACAAAATATTAGTCGTTGAGGACGATACCCATATCAATAACATGTTGTGTGATCTGTTGCAGCAAAATGGTTATGAGCCAACTGCCGCCTATTCCGGAACCGAGGCGGTATTAAATTTTAAGCTGGGTGCATACGATCTTGTTTTGCTTGATTTAATGTTGCCCGGAAAATCCGGCGAAGCCGTCTTATCCGACATAAGAGCCGTCAGTGACGTGCCCATGATTGCGGTCACTGCGGTATCGGACAAGGAAACCACCGTTTCGCTTTTGAAATCAGGCGCGGATGATTATATTTCCAAACCATTCGATAATGATGAGCTCCTTGCCCGTATTGAAGTACAGCTCAGGCGTAAGCAGGCTGGGTTGATTCAGGATCATATCACATTCAAGGACATCATCTTAAACCTCGACCAATTTGACGCCTCTGTCAATAACAAGGGAGCGGGTCTTTCCAAACGGGAGTTTGAAATACTAAAGCTGCTGATGTCTCATCCCAAAAAGGTGTTTACAAAGAACAATCTCTATGAAAGCGTATGGCAGGATGAATTTATGGGCGACGATAACACGATCAACGTGCATATCAGCAAAATCCGGGCAAAGCTTGCTAAATTAAAGCCTGATGAAGAATATATTCAAACCGTTTGGGGAATTGGGTTCAAGATGCACGAATAGATTTAAGACTTTTTTAAGACTCAATTTATGGTTTTTAAAGCCTTTCTGTTTAGTATGGACTTGAACAATCGAAAGGAGAGTGCTTTAAAGATGAATGAAGCTGTTTTGCGTACCCGAAACCTCACAAAGCTTTACGCCGGGAAACCGGCGGTGGACAATGTAAATATGACGATCCATAAAGGTGATATTTACGGTCTCATCGGAAAAAACGGCGCGGGGAAGACCACCCTGATCCGGATGATTACCTCACTGATCGGGCAGACGGGCGGGGACATAGAGCTGTTCGGTGAAAATACAGTCGCCGGACTGACGAGAGTCAGAAAAAGAGTGGGCTGTGTCGTGGAAACGCCCGCCCTCTACCCAAGCCTGACGGCGGGGCAAAATCTGGAATACTATCGCATTTTGTATGGAATCCCGGAAAAGGACAGGATAAAATCAGCCCTTGAAATGGTCGGGTTAGCGGACACCGGCAAGAAGAAGTTTAAAAATTTTTCACTGGGAATGAAGCAGCGGCTGGGATTGGCGCTCGCCATACTGGGACACCCTGATTTTATACTCTTGGATGAGCCCATAAACGGGCTTGATCCGATCGGCATTATCGAAATGCGGGAAACGATTAAAAACTTAAACGAACAATACGGAATTACCATTCTCATGTCAAGCCATATTTTAACCGAGCTCT
>Ga0153972_1000310_pt1 | contig 15146 bp, 16 predicted proteins | sample TSGA056MetaG_FD_104732 | JGI IMG/M metagenome (GOLD analysis project Ga0153972, IMG submission 104732) | Attine ant fungus gardens microbial communities from Georgia, USA - TSGA056 MetaG | ecosystem: Host-associated > Fungi > Mycelium > Unclassified | place: USA: Georgia, George L Smith State...
GCTGTTCCGTTCGTTTTTGGGGCAGCTCTCTCACTTGCGGCGGCCTTGATTTTGATATTCTTTATGAAAAATCCGCAAGCGAAAACAGCATAAACAATAATGAGGTTGTTTTTTTGCTGCGGGGTTTAATACTCTTGAGAAGAAAATCAAATGAGCTTCCCCATGAGAGAAGCTCATTCCTATCATTTTGCCTTTTACCGTTAAAAAAGCACGGCAATGAAAATCATCGCCGTGCTTTTTGTTTTAGTATTACGGCCACACCGTGACGGCAAAACCGCCTTTAAAACAATAGGTGCGTTCGTATAATACCGGTATGGTGGCACATAGCGCGGGGCAGACGAACACCTGTCACTAATCCGGCGTCAATCTCCTTAACTGTAATTGTGCGGTTGTCACCGCTGTAATTGAAGGTCAGCACAACCTTATCGTCATATACGAACACGGAGTTGATAAAAGTTTTAATCAACCGTTTCTGACACTCGATATCCTCATAATCGTATTCTGTAAACTTATGCAAGAAATATAGGATATGCTCCTTTTTGATGCCGAGATCAAGCTTCAGCCTGGAATCGGCAAGCGCCGCCGTGAGCTCGGCCTTGCGGGCATCCAATTCATCCATACGCGCCTTTGTTGCCTCGTTAAAGATGCCTGCCTCCAGCGCCTTTACCAGATTGGCAATCGCCTTGTCCGTTTCGGCAAGCGCGGCGTTCAGCGAATCGGTATAGGTGCTGTCGGTATTCTGCTCAATATAATATTGATAGGTATTCTCCGCGATAAACTCAAGCAGGGCATGGTCTTGAGTTAGCTTTATGGCATAATCGATAACGAGATTTTCGATCCACGCCTTGCGGACGGCCTTTTTAGTGCAGAGCTTTTTCCGCTGCCCGGTGCAGCAATAATAATTGTGCCAGTCGCCGGTCTTGCTCGTCCCGCTGAACCCCACCATCATTTTGCCGCATTTGCCGCAAAACAGCTTCTCGGTCAGCAGGTAATCGGCCGGGGAGTTTTTGTGCGCGGCGGCTTTCTGATTGTATTTGAGCATCTCCTGCGCCTTGTAATACACTTCCTTCTCGACAATGGGCGGTATGGCGTCCTCTATGCGGATTTCATCCTTGTAGGTATAGACGCCTATATATTTGGGATTTTTCAGCATGGTACGCAGACTGTTATTGGTGAAGGGTTTACCCTTCAGCGTCCGCAGTCCTTGATCGTTGAGATGACGGATAATCTCGGCGATTGTCCATCCCTGGGCATATAATTCATATACCTTCCTTACCGTGGGCGCCGTCTCCGGGTCAATGATAAACTTCTTGTCCGGCCCTGTCAAGTAACCCAAGGGGCGGTTGCCACCGGTACTTTGCGCCTTGGCGGCGCTCTGCCGTTGACCACGCTTTATATTCTGCGAAAGCTGCTCGGAATAATAGGCCGCCATGCCCTCGATGACGCTCTCTAGAATGATACCCTCCGGCGTATCGGGGATGAACTCGGCAATATAATGTATTTTAATGCCGTTCTTGCGCAAATGGTACTTGTTGAGCGCGATTTCTTCCTTGTTTCTGCCGATACGGTCGGTCTTCCAGACGATCAGAGCGTCAAAGGCTTTTTTGGCCGCGTCCGCCAGCATCAGTTGGAACTGCTCCCGATTGTCGTTTTTGCCGGTCATGGCGCGGTCAACATATTCCCGTACAACGGTCATATCGTGCGCCTCGGCATATTTGTGCGCCTCGGCAAGCTGTCCCTCGATTGACTGTTCGCCCTGCCGGTGGCTGGAATACCGGGCGTAGATGGCGGCCTTCACTTACTCGCCTCCTCAGCTGGCGGCTCTGCGTCAAAGCAAGGTGGTGGGGCTGGCGGGAGATCCAGCGCCGCGCGGACCGTGTTTTTATCCTTATCGCTTGAGCGGTCATAAGCCAGCGCAACCTCGCGCCCCTCAACTGAAATATCTACAGGCGTATACAGCATATCACCCGTCCATACCTCCAGCGGCACGCCGAGCGTATCAGTGAGCTGAAGCGCAAGCGGCAGCGGGGCGTCTTTAACGCGGCGGGTGATGATCGTCCGCACCTGCCGGTCGGTAAGTCCCGTTACGCGCACAATCCCCGGGATATCCAGCCCCATCTCCGTTGTGATATCTATAAAGATTTTGTAAAACGGCTTGTCCTGCGCCTGTATGCTGAGCGACTGAAAATCCGCTTCCTCAGCGGTATCCCCCAGCAGATAGTCCAATGTTACGCCCAGCTTTTCCGCGTACTCGCCCGCAATCGTGATTCTCGGCGCCCTCTGGTTGGTTTCATAGCGGCTGAGAGCCTGTTTGGTGCTGCCAAGCAGCTTTGCGAACTCTTCCTGTGACAGCCCCATCTCCTTGCGTATCTGCCGCAGGCGGTCTCCAAAGGCAATATAACGATCAGCCATTCTGTCTGACCCTCCTCTCAGTTTTGTATCTAAACATATTAAAACACATTAAATCGACATATGCAAGCATAACTTTTATTCTTAAAAAAATTTATCCAAAAGGTTGACAAAAGGACTGGAGACTGCTATACTGTGCTTGTATATCGCCACATGATTCCGGTGAAATTATTTTTACTCCATTTGTCGCCAATAGGATTACTCGAAGGGAGGCGGGGCGGGTGTGTATCCATATAGATCCTGCACTGATACCCAAAATGGAACTGCGCGCGCTCTGTGCCGTCGTCCTGGAGGGTGTCCAGCGGTTTTATGAAGATCCGGCAAATGTCGCGGGCTTCGAACGGTGGCTGACGGAGCGGAAAGGAGGAAATGTCAATGGACAAGAGGACGGCGGCGCGGCTCCGGCAGGAGTACCCGAACCATGTGCCGCTCAGGGTGGCGTCCCCGCTGCTCGGCGTGTCTGAGCGGCAGCTTGCGAGGCTTGTGGCCGAAGGGCGGGAACCCTTCGCCGGTATCGGCGCGAACATCGGCAGCCGACAGCGGTACATACGCGTTTACACGGAGCGGTTGATTGCTTACCTAAGCGGCGACCCCGCGAACGAATAAAACCGGCAAGTCGGGCGGCGTGTGGTGGCTTTAAGAGCCGTCCATACGTCGCCCGGACTTATATGGAGGATGTTATGAAATTAAAAGAAAAACAATTGAACCTGCTCCGGCACCTGGCGCGGTTTGAAATTCTGGATTACCTGTCCTGCCTGCGGATACTGGATACCGAAAAGACAAATGACCGCAAGGCTTTGTCGTATGATTTCCGGCCGTTGACCAAGCATAAGTATGCGCGAAAACACAAGGATGATAACGTCGTCATACTGGCAAAGGGGCGGGCGCTCTTTCCCAATCTGGAGCCGCTTGTCACGCTGGGAGGGGGCGCGGCCGGACGGGAACGCGTGAATACCGTTTCCCGCACCGCTATGTTTCTTGGAGAGCAAGGCGTCGGGAGTTTTAAGCACCCCGATCAGACGGAAAACTGGTGCTTTATTCCCTCCGCCTGCTGGAGAAATATCCGTGATGGCATCCTGAGCACGACGCGTTTCGCGGGCATCCTTTTTATTGGACCCCACCGCCTCGCCGTCTACGATATCGGCAGCGGCGAAATGGAGTGGCAGACGCGGGCCGAGCGGTCCCTCTTTTATCGGAACCACGGCGACTATGAAACGCGGGCGACTGGGATGCTGCTTATCTGCGACGACGGCAAGCGCGAGGAGGTCGCGCAGAGAATTATCCGAACCACCATGTGGCAGCGCAGGCAGCTTATTGACAAAGACGGCGGCTATGAAAGGGACAGGCCGGTCAAGTACGTCAGGGCGCCGATACGTCTGGCCGCGCAATATGAGCGTGTATACCTGACCACGCCGACGTTGCTCGGCGAAAGCCTCGCAGCGATTGCGGTGGAAGGGGAATATGTCACCGCTTGCAGAGGCGACAACCCGAAATGCTACGAACCCGTTGAGGGGGATTACGAAATCTGGCCCTATCGTTTCTTTGTCAATCCGGCCACCGACCTGCTGAAATACGTCTGCTTTTTCGCGGCGGCGAAGTCGCTGATCGCGTTTAGCGAAGAGCACACCGGCGAACTGAATTATGCCATTGTGCTGCCGAGGCGGGATTTCCCGATTTTGCGTATGTATCCCGATGTACTGAAAATGGAAGGACTGAAGATTTATGAATACAGACCTGATAAAAACGCTGAAAGCGCTGGAAAAGAAACTGACACCTGAAAACGGCCCTGTACTCGCAGACTTGTATAAAGCGTATGACCTCACGCTCCGGCTGCGTAGTCAATTGCTTGGCGTCATTCACGATAATGAGGACTTTGGTTTGCTTGTGCCTACGGAGCCAACGCTGGCAGAGAGCTTGTCCGAGGGTGCAATTTTGGATGGGATAGTCACGCTGATAATCAATGAACCTCTGCCCACGATAAAGGAACTGACCTCCGCCGTACAGGACCACTGGCTGGAGCTCATGCACGCCGCCATCGACGGGGCGGCGCGGGAACGAAGGCTGCCCCGTTTTGAGAAGGCTTTCGTCTGGATTGAGGTGACAACCCCCAAATGCACGGACAACGCCAGACTGTGGGACACCTCTAACCGGGCGGTCAATCTGATCATCAACAACCTGAAAGGCACCTTTTTTAAGGACGATAATTTGGAGCACATGGCCTTTGCGGTCACCGGAAAGTGGGGTGAAAAAGGCGTCACGATTGTACGTATTCTGTCGTTTGACAAATGGGAGCGGTTCACGGGTTGTTTTGACACCGCTTCCCCATGACATTTCAAAAAACTCATGGGGAAAAGCGAAATGCTAAAAAATACTGGCATATTCCGTCTTGGACAGGCGCGATATGATGTGCTGTGGGAAGTATGTGTGCCAATGTAACCGAAGGTTTTCGAGGGGTTCAGAGAGGACGGGGTTTAAGGTCAAAACAGGAGAAAGCCGGGGGAAAGGCGCGTTTGAGGCAAAATGCCGCAAACGCGCCTTTCCCCCGGCAGTCGTGTCCTTGCAGATGCCTTCGTCAGCCGACCTTCATGATATACGGCGGGCGGCGTCGGTGGTAGGCGGGCAGGAAAAGATGAGGCCTGGGTCAAGCGGATAGATGTGTAGAGCGGTAAAAGACTGGGACAGATTTATGCAGTCGTTGCATGCAGGCCCCGGCAGTCATACGGGCGCCCGGGCAGTCGAAACATCGGCAGTCATTTAGCAAAGTCAAATTCGAATAATTCGTTTGGGGTAACTCCAAAGAAAATACACATGGCCTCAATGTTCTCATACTTAATTGACGCTGTTTTATTGTCGATCATACGGCTAAAATTCTGATAACTCATCCCAAGCCCTTTATATAGTTGATACCTTGTTTTTCCCTGCGCCTCCAGTAATTCATTAACCCTAAGCTTCAGCATACGATATCTCCTGTTTTTATTAGATACTAATCCATGTCTCATCTTGACATATAGACTATTACATGAGATAATGTGTGCATTAGATGTGAGGCAATATTATGAGTAATAGGAGGATATGGATGGAAAACAATAAAAACGTCCGTCTTATCGACGAACTGGGGCGCGTCGTGCTGCCGATTGAGGTGCGTCAGGCCATGGATTGGGGCAACAAAACGCCGGTGGAGATCTGGGTCAACGTAACAGAGGATGAACTTGTGATGAAAAGGCATGTCTTTTCCTGCATTTACTGCGGAGCCACAGAAAACTTGAAAACATATCAAAAGAAACACATTTGTCCATCCTGTCAGACGGAGATTTCCAATTTGTAATGAAGCGCCCGGTATGCAGAAGCGTATCGGGCGCTTTTTAGTCGCAAACAGCTGCCAATGACTATAATATAAGGTTTTACAATTGATATGTTTTTGTGTATAATTTGTTTATCTATTGAAAGCGGATAGAGGGCACAGAAATGAAGAAAAGAAACAGAGGCATAATGATCGCCGTTATTATATTAATTGCCGCTGCCGCATGCGTATATCTCAAATGGCTCAATGACACATCATCTCATCCCGTGCTTTATGCCGTCAGTTTGGAGGAAGCGCAGGAAATCGCCAGCGGCGGCGAGGGCTATTTTATCGTCGGATGCGGTTACTCTACCGGATATGACTATTTTATCGCGCATGGCGAAAACGAGGGCGTTTCGGTACTGCTGACCGGGAATGCTCCCGATGGGACCCTTAATCGTTACACATTTTTGCATGGGACAGATAACAGGTTTCTTGTTAAAGGGACGCTTTCAGAGCGTGCTTCGCCGGATGAATATCAGATGGAGCTTGAGGTGGAAGCGTGGGATTTCATTGCGCCCATCACACGCAATTATGACGATACATATGGACGTACCGGAAAAACCCGCTGGTTTACGCCTAAGGATTATATTGACGACTTTGATGTTGAAAACGGCGACTTCTATATGACGCCACAGTTCTTCCCGCCGCTTGCGTCGACGGCGGTTATTCTGCCTCCCCGCGATGAGATTGCGTTCTCGGAGCTGCCGGTTATCACTCTGTCAGAAGACCTGCTTACCTATGAAAAAGACGCATGGCCCCCGTTTTACCCCACCCCGGACGGAGACCCTATACCCCATCCTTTCGACGGCTGCGCGGCTTTCAATGCGTTTTACGCTGACCTGAATTGTGATGGCGTCTATGAGGCTTATGCGACAATCCATTTGGGATCAGGCATTGTTATGTCGTATCTTCTGGGCTACGATCCGGTTACAGACAAGACATACGAGCTAAATGAGCGCATGATTGTGGAATATGGTTTTTTCGTGCAAAACGGTGAACTGCTGTTAAGCGCAGCACCGTCCCCATATACATTTAATATAATATTTGATGAACGCGAACTGACGGCTGATATTTCGCCGACTCCGCCCGAAGAAAATCCTCGGGGAGCCTACCGCCCGATACTCAACACGGAGGCATTGACCTTTGATCTGGAGGAACTGGGCGACAATTATCTACAAGAAGCCGCCGGTATCAGTGAAATCCAATCCTGATTGGCTATTCCGACGACTATGTGTTTTTGGAGCGAGATTATTCAACTTTGTTTTATGAGTGAAGCGGCTTTCGATATGTGAACGGGAGGGCGTCATGACCGATAAACGAAAAAGCTTAATAAAGCTGATATTATGTACCTTTCTGATTTGGGCGGCCGGCGCGGCGATCCTTTGGTTTGCGCTGACAAGGCTGGACGGTATTCAATGGGTGCTTTGCGTCTGCGGCGCGCTTATCTCTTTACTGGGAGGCATTCCGGCTTGCCTTGTGTTCCTCGCGTTCACAACAAAGAATGAGCCGTCCGCATTTGATATGGACAATTATGCCGACTTTATTGGAAGACTTACGGCGGTATAGCCGATCCCATCGGAGAAGGGCGCGGTCTATCTTGTTCTGGAAAACAATGAGCAGACCATTCGCGTTAAATATGGAGCCACGGGCACAGCAGCGTTTAAAATTGGCGAAAAGCTGAAAATCGGGCATATCGGAGAGCAGGTTGTAAATCTCAGACCTGTTCGCGCCAGATATATTCCGGACGAATACAGGGATATTGATTTCAAAGATGGCATTGTGTCATTTAATGAAGATAGCGGCGGCGACATCTTAAATATAGACTATGTCTCCGGCTATACGATTGACGCCGCCTATCGTGAAGCAGTGGAGTGTTATGTTATAACGGTCCGAAAGAACACAATCACAAGCGGTTATCTCGCCCAATATGAGGCAGCGACCGTGGAAGCGCTGCGTCAAAAGCTTCAGGAAATAATTGACCAGCTTGCCGAAATGCCGACTGATGCATATAAAACGATCATCGTACTGGGTGACTATATGGATGAGACAAAAATGCTTCGGATCGCGGACGGCTTCAAGGTTACATTCAAAAGCGAGTGCGATTTATTGGAGGTCGGGTTCCCCGCGCCTGCGGTTCAGATGGAAATACTGGCCAGTATCCCGTGGGTGCTGGAGAGTGAGAATACATATTGAGCGAGGAGTTTGAATGGAGTTTGAAACGAATCTAAGTCAAGAGCAGATAAAGCAAAGGCTGAACACATACGCGAAACCCATGACGCGTTCTGCCCATCTAACTGAACACCAGTTCCTCGCCAAGTGGAACAAGGATGATTCCTTTGAGCTGCTCGAAACAGGGGGCTTCCTTGCGGTGCGTCCAGTTCTGCCGTTTGTGGGCAGAGTTGAACAGCATGGTGACTCCAACACAATTTCAGGCAAATTTGCTCTTTCCAGAACCGTCAAGACTGTACTTGCTTATTTCTTTGGAATAGCCTTGGCTGCTATTCTGTTTATTGGCTTTCTGAATGCGGCCTTTGATTTACTTGGAACAATAATAGTCATTTCGATGCTGCTGATCTGGGCAACCCTTTTATATGCATTATTTCGTTTTGTGCCGGGTATTTTTCAAAAGAAACAGCAAGCCGTCGTTGTGGAATTCATAGAAAAGTATTTGCTTGACTGACAGTATATGGCTACCATCGGCGGTGAGACTGGCTATCCAAAAAATTGGGGAGCGATGCGGGACACCTTTGCCAAAATGATAGAGGCTCTCACTATTGAAAAAATACTGGAGGTAATGATTATGAAGAAAACAAGGTTTATCGCACTGATATTGGTGTTTGCCATGCTGCTGCCAGAAGTTTCTGCATTTGCAGCCGGTGATGGACTGACCATCCTGCTGGACGGTGAGGCGTTGCCTGATAGCGGCACAGCATATGTTGACGAGAATGGCCGGACAATGGTGCCAGCCGCCGCCTTTGAAGGCATTCTTGAATACAGTTACATGTATAGTGGCGGAAATATGGTTGGAACCATCTTATACGAGAGCAACATGGACCGTCCGGGCTTGTATTTTTACGGCGACAGCAATCTGGTCTGGTATTATCATTTTCATTTCGGAGTAGATGCAACTGATGAACCATCCTCCGTAACACAGACAATCTCCTACTCTTTAGAGGGCAACTTTGATATGGATACGGTAGCCATTGTTGAAGACGGCGAAGTGTATGTCCCCCTTCGCTATGCCCTCGAATACTTCGGCTACACCGTTGAATGGGACGGTGATATGCAATCAGTTATCATCACAAGCCCTAAATCCTCGTTCGATTTCGACTTGCTTGCCCAAATGCCGCGGGATAAAAACTACATGATTTCGCCCGTCAGCCTGAAGCTGGCCCTTGCGATGGCGGCCAATGGCGCGGACGGTGAGACAAAGCAGGAAATTCTTGATGTTCTTGGCATTTCCGATCTGGCGCAGTTCAACGAGGAAGTAAGAGCCTTTATTGAGAGATACAACAGCAATGAGCTGGTAGCGTTTAACATTGCCAATTCCATCTGGTACAATGCGGATTACTATCAGGGCAAGGGACTCAGCCTTGACGGCGAGGCCGGCAGCTTCTCGGATGAGTTTGCCCGGCTGATCAAGACATACTATTACGGCGTCGCGGAGACGATTACGAATGACAACGGGAAAGAGACGGTTAATGACTGGATTGCCGAACAGACCAATGAAAAAATCACGGATGTTGTCACCGATGAAACGGTGATAAACAGTCTTGCCCTCCTTGTCAACGCAATCTATTTTAAGGGGGACTGGCAAAACCCCTTTAAGGCGGAGAGTACGCGGGACGCCGTTTTCACCGACAGAAACGGCGCGGAGACAACGACCGCGTTTATGAATGATACGGGCAGCTACAGCTACTCCGAAACCGACAGCTTACAGATGCTCGCCAAGCCCTATAAAGACACAAGCGTCCGGATGTATTTTATCCTGCCCAAGGATGATGCTACGCTGTCACAGGCGATGTTTGACGAAGCATTGGCGGACATGACATCCGAGTGGGTTCATTTCAGTGTGCCGAAGTTTAAGACAGAGTATCTGCACAAAAATCTCAAAGGGATATTGCAAGGCTTTGGTGTGAAAACCGCCTTTTCTTATCCGGATGCTGATTTTTGGAGCATGTTTGATGGTATTCGCCCCGACATGCCTATAGTAATTGAAAACATTATTCAGAAGACCTTCATTGAGGTAGACGAAAAGGGCACAGAGGCCGCCGCCGTGACCGTTATTGATATGGCTCCGACCAGTGCGATTAAGCCGGATCCTGTTAATTTCATCTGCGACCGGCCATTTACCTACATCATCCGCGACGACAGCACCGGAACGATTCTATTCATGGGCGAATACGCCTTTGCGGAGTAAATGGACGGGTTAAAAAAGCTTGGGAGGCAAATCATGAAACGAATATTATCAGCAGCACTTGCAATGACCCTGCTGCTTTCACTTGGCAGCGTTGCCGCTGCACAACAGAGCAGCAGCGAATATTTCACCGACATTCCTGAAAACGCCTGGTATGCGGACTATATGGACATCTGCTATGAGTCGGGGCTGATGAAAGGCATCGGAGGCAATCGCTTTAACCCTGAAGGCACGATGACCTGCGCCGAGATGCTCGCCGTTTGCGCCCGGCTTCATCATGTTTTCAATGGTGGGGACGGGAACATCCCGCAGCTCCCCCCCGAGGGACCGAAGGGGCTTATATATTTCATCGATACCGCAGGCGCTAAAATTGCATCGTTCGATGATCTGGCCGGGTGGAGCACATCTCCCGACGGTTTTATCGTCCGTTTTGAAGAAGACGCGATGGCACGCCTGCGCGACAGCGGAAATCCTCTTGATACTATTATTCTCGTCTCCCTGATCGACGGAAAAAAACAGTTTAACGGCACTTATGTCTTGGACGGGACGAGCGGGGCCGGATACCGGATCGACATTCCGGAGGGTGGGGATGTTGGCGTAGGCCTTCCCGATGAGATGATGTATATTAGTGTTTTTACAGATGACTATACGGGCGCTTGGTACGACAGCACTATGTGGTATCTGAGCAATGTCCTTTCCGCCGATCTTACGGACGAGCTGGAGGATGCTGTTGATGAGATGACCGAAATTATTGAAAGCGACTATCCGGAGATGAACATATCCGACTTTTCCGGCGTCGAAGCCGATTGTCCGCGCGCGATGCTGGCTCTTTTCCTCGCTGCTTGTATTCCAGAAGAGCATCTGACGCGAATCAACGATATCGGTACCATTCCCGACCTGAACGCGGAGCTTGTCCGCAAACTCTATGGCGCGGGTATTCTCGGCGGCGTGGACGAATACGGAACCTTTGACGGGCACGGCACGCTGACCCGCGCGCAGATGGCCGCCGTTATCGCCCGGGTGGTAAAACCGGAGCTGCGGCTGAAGCTTGCCTTCAAAGAGCCAGAGGATCAGGAAACTCTCGTCGTCTACAACTGGGGCGAATATATTGACCCGAGTCTCCTTAAGACCTTCACCAATATCAGCGGTGTCAAGGTTGAGTATCATACCTACTCAACCTCCGAGGAGCTATATGCTATACTGAAATCCGACGCGCAAGCGGACGTCATCATTACGGAGGATCATATGCTCGACGGGCTGCGTGTGGAAGGAATGCTGCAAAAGCTCGACAATCCCGCGGGTATCCAATCAACACGACAGACAGAACCCAGCTGGACGCGGCCTTAACCTTTTAGTGAAGCAGAAGAGCCATGTTAATGCGTATGGTGCCTATTACTGGGTGATGGAGGCAATTGCAGATGAAGCTGGTGCTGGTTTTGCACCGCTTTACAATGTGGACGCCTATCCGCTGTGCGCCGAAGTCGAGGCGCTGAACTTTGACCTGCCCAAAGAGGGGTCGATTATGTTCATGGACGCGGCGGCAATACCATCCTCCTGCAAAAATAAGCAAGCGGCCGAACTGTTCATTCGTTTTCTGTGCGATACTGAAACGGCGCTGAAAAATGCCCAGTATACCGGCCACCTGACGCCGTTCCAATCCGTATACGAGGAGCTTCCGCAAAAGCTTAGCCAGCTTCCGCAGATGTATCCTTCAGCCGATTACCTGAAAACCTGTGAGGCGCTCTTGAACCTGCCCGAGGATATCCGCGCGCTCTACAAGGCGTATGATGCGGAACTGAAGGCCCGTACATAAACGGCGGCATAAACTTATTCAATCAGACTTTCGGTAAAGGCAGGAGGCAGCGATGAAGGCACAAAAGAAAATCATAATTATCACAGCGGCTGCAGTATGCCTGCTGTCTGTCCTGCTTTTTACTGTTATCTTTGTCCTCCGATTTATCGAGCCCGACAATGATGAGCCAAACAAAACGACCGATACATGGAGCTCTGAATTTACGGGCATTGATGAAAAGTTGGCTTTCCTCACCGAATATCTGATTATGCCCAGTGAGGTTTTAGATGCCGAATATCATATCGTCTATCACGACAATTCTACCGGACTAATCCCGGGACCGTCAGACTGGGACGTGCGGGTCGCTCTGAAGATTAAGGCGGAAGAACTGCCCCTTTGGACGGACGGCTTTGACGGCGTTTCGCCAAATGAGATTGATTTAGCGTGGTGGAATGAGCTTCCTTCTGATGACATCTCGTGGGATAGCGCCGGTGCGGAATACTACAAGCGCGAAAGCAGTTTTTCCTACCTTGTGGTGTTTCCCGATACAGGAGTAATCCTTAAGGCTGTTTCCACTTCGTCATATTCCATGGCAAATGCAAAAAACGCAGACCTTGAAATATCGCTTGATTTAAGTTATCCGATTATGGCTAAAGCCTATGACAATCCTATTTATTCCCCATGCGCTGTAATGGTTATGGCTTCATCCGGTACTTATGATGAAATGCTGGAGAGCCTGCTGGATGGCGTCATGTATGCGCCCCCGATCTTGGGTGACTTTGACCATGACGGCGTCTATGAGTGTATTTACACAGCAACAAAATGGGACGCGCCCGCTTCGCAGTGGCATGATATCCTGTTTACAAAAGAAGAGTTTTTGCAGGGAATTGAAAATCTTGAAAAAGGGCTTGTAACCAACGCGGGGGTTTATGATATTGCCGTAACCGAAAAGCAGGCAAATATCTACCCCGATTTGCCGGACTTTATCTTTCAGGAGCGCAAACGCACGGAAACGGGATATGTCTCCGCTATGGATCGGCTTGTTGTTTTTGAAGTTGGAACCGCGGGACTAATGCCCATTGCTTCCTTTGACCTGCTGCAATATACGCTTTGGGGAGAGCCTACCGTATCCGGCGAATCATTGAATATTGAGTTTATTGATATGAACTTCGACGGATATAAAGATATTATGCTGTTTGACAAGCCGGCCGGAAATTGGAACATACACTATATTTACTTCATATGGGATGCTGAGGCAAATACTTTTGTCCATACCGCGCAGTTTTCTAAGCTCGGGCTGCCGACCTTTGACGAAGAAAAACAGCTTGTGTACTCTATGCAAAGGGATTCCGCCGCCGACCATTGGTTCTATACGCACAAATATATTGACGGAGTGCTTACGGTTATCGAAATTGAGTCAGATAATTCCGTTCACTTCAAAGATGATGTGACCGGCGAACAAATCGCGGCCCTCATCCCGCTCGCGGCGGAGTATCCGTCCGCATATTTTCAGCATTATAAAATGATTAAGCGAAATATGGATACTCTTGAAATGGAAACTATCGAAGACAAGTACCGGTTATATGTTCCGAACCATCCCGAACTGTATATTGAATATGACGCGGATTCCGAGATTGGAAGAACCCTTTACGACTTGATAGATTGGAGGAGGACCGGATGATGAAAAAAGGATTGCAGGCGGCATTTACAGTAAACTTATATCTGGTGCAGGTTTTCGTAGTTTTAACCTACATCTTCATGCCGAAGCCAATCACAACGGATTACCAAATCCCCGTTATCGCCTATATTCTCGTTGCGCTCCTTTTGCTTTCGGTTGTGCTGGCGGTCTGCAATATCGTCTGCGCAATTAAAAATGACAAAAGAATGGCCTCTGGACAAGCCGCGGCCTTCCGGTCAGTCCTCGGCTTCAAGCTGGCGCTGATCCCGTTTTTCATCATCCATTTTGTCATGTGGCTGATTTTTGCGTTGGGATCGTTCAACCCGTTTATGATGTTCCTGTGGATACTCATCCCCATCGGCATCGGTTATGCCTACATAGCGCTGCTTGTAACCTCCGCCTATGCAATCACCGGCATTATTGCTTTAGGCAGGCAGGGCGTTATCACAAAGCGGCAAGCCCCACTGCATATCGTGCTTCAACTGATTTTCGTGCTTGACGTTATTGATGGCATTTATCTCGCCCGGCTGATAAAGCGGCGGCAAATATCGTGAAGAAGGTGGTCTTATTATGAAAAAGGCGCTCATATCTCTAATCTTATGCGCAGCAATTACCCTTTCCTTCGGAATTCCCGCACTGGCGTGAAGCGGGCATCTTCCTGCTCTGGTTCGATCAAGCGGGACTTTTGCCGAATTAGAGCAAGATGCATATAAAAGCAGTACCATTTTATGAAGAAAAAAATATATCTTTTGCATTACGCATAATACTCGTGTTCTCCATGAGCGCATTGGCTTTTACTGCGGAGGACTATCCGCCCACGCTAGTCGTCGGTTTCTTCATGGGCAATTATTTCCTTAGTACAGAGGTACACGTTATTGGATTGTCCGACGAAGAGAAACTTCGTTTCGCGCAAAAACTCTCTGATGAACTTACGGCTTCGCTGACCCCTCTTTGGATTGGAAATATTTCATTTGGTTTTAGTGAACTTTTGTTCATAAAGAAATATCGGTTGACTTTGTTATAGATTTGGATACTCAGGAAAAAGCTGCCCGGATATTATGAGTGCACAATTTTTTGCATTGCTTATTGGAATGACCGAGAATATCATCGAAATTTATGGACAAAGCAGATGGCTACCGTAATTGGCAGCCATCTGCTTTTTGCTTATTCAGCAATGTTCACTTGTACCGCAAATACATTCTTCACGATGTGAAGAGTTCGTACCTGCGCGTTATGGTGGACCTTAGGGGGATCGAACCCCTGACCTCCGCATTGCGAACGCGGCACTCTCCCAGCTGAGCTAAAGGCCCATATCAAAGCAAGCTGACCCATGTCAGTATGCGCTGTACAACATTGAAACTGTAGCTTCTATGATAGTAAGCTACACCACAGGTCTCAAATATCGACTTATCTATTATAGCATATTTTTTTCGTTTGTAAAGATAAAAAATTTGAAAAATAAAAGTTTCTCTGCGCTGTCAAATGGGTCATATCATTTGACAACGCA
>Ga0153972_1000311_pt1 | contig 15129 bp, 4 predicted proteins | sample TSGA056MetaG_FD_104732 | JGI IMG/M metagenome (GOLD analysis project Ga0153972, IMG submission 104732) | Attine ant fungus gardens microbial communities from Georgia, USA - TSGA056 MetaG | ecosystem: Host-associated > Fungi > Mycelium > Unclassified | place: USA: Georgia, George L Smith State...
AGTATATGGGGTCAGTATCATTGAATTTGTCCAGACACAGCGCATGGAACGTGCAAAAGAATTGCTAGTGGATACAGATATGAGCATGAAAGAAATTGCGGCTCTGGTGGGGTATAAAAACCAGGGGAGCTTTTCAGATGTGTTCAAGCATTTTATGGGACTGACACCAAGTAAATACAGGATAAACAGTACATAAATATACTGCCTTTCAATATATGGAGTAGAGTATATAGTTGTAGCGATAGATAAGAAAAGGTAAGTAGACCAATGTTTGCAAAATTACGGTTCTTTTTATATGTCACCATCTCGCATTATTTTACTACTGGTTATACTCAACGCTCTTTCATAATCTCATTCAATGTTAAGGATCCTATAATTGCATCATGGGAAGTCTGGTTTTCAACTAAGTGGGAACTAATGTTTTTCCATATTTGACATGTACTTAGCATGCATTGCATTTCATTTATAAAGCTATTATTATGTTGATTCTTTTCTTTGAATTTCAATAATATGTGCTGAATGGATTCGGGCCATACTACAGCAAATAGTTCTTGTAGTGAGAATCCAGTAAGGGAATAGACTTTTTCTATAGCATGCCTTTTTACATATTTATTTTCACCGAACATGTCAAGCACTTTATTATCATTCCTCGGTACATACATATTGGGTTGCCATAAAACATCTCCATGGGTGTCTGTTATTAGCAATCTGCCGACATTTGACTGAAGCGTAATAGAATGAAAAAATGGAGTTAAATTATCAGGGTCTGATGGATTCATTTGATCAAATACTTTTAATAGCACTGGTATTTTCTTAATATTTCCTGATAATAAGGTTACATTATAATTATTGATTTCCATGTTTACTTTTTTTAAATCCCAGGATGAAAAAACCTTTAGGGTTTTTCCTATTATATCTATCATGGGAAATAGAACCTGGATGCTGCAAGAGGCCTCCAAATATAAAATCTGATGTGAGTTTACTAATTTATGAGCAATTTCTATAAATTTTCTCATTGTAATTATATCTGGATAAAAACTGTTGATATAGTATGAACAGTTATTTTTTTTCGCCAATCTATAGCAGTCTATTAGATCATCATAGTATACTGGGTGTTCTTGAATGACATCGATTCCTTTATCTAACAGTTGCTGTGTTAATAAGGTTCCCTGTCCTCCTACTATAGTAGAGCGAATTACAACACAGGCTAAATCTATCTCTTTTTTTTCTAGCTCATTAACGCAGGTAAATAATGGTACATTATATTCTTCGGCACATTCACGGGCAGTTTGACTTCCCCTTGCTAATATACCAACTAGCTGAAAATCTTCCTTTAGATTAGCAATTGCTTTAAGATAGACTCTTCCAAAGGTTGTACCACATACTACTACTCTTAATTTCAAATTAATCCCTCCTGCACTTCTTCAGAATTGTTGCTTATAAAATTATCAATAAAATTCTCTATAACACAATTTTTAATAATGTCCGATTTCAATAATTCTTCAATTACCTCTTCAGGATCCAAAATATTATATGCCCAATAAAGTCCAGAAGGAACTCGCTTTTCCATTATCTTTTTGACAGCATGTAACGTAATAAAAGAACACAACTTATAGCTGTTGTTGCTGTTTAGAATACATCTCTTTTTTGTTGCTATACCATCTTTTTCACCGCTTATTTCTACAATAAATGCATACCATTGTTCTCTAGACGCTGTAACCATATTTGAAATTCTCTGTAGTTTTAAGATCTCTTCATAAAGGATGTTGTCATCAGCACCTCTAAGCATTCTCTTGCAACTATTAGAAATAGTCTCATGGTTTATTAAGTCTGGAACAATGTTATACCATACAGCATCTTGTATATCCAACTCAAAAGCTAATCTTTTATATTCTTCATGTAAAAATTTTTGTAGATATACATCTTCTTTTTGAAAAGATAAATATAGAGTTTGTGCATCTTCTGATATACCTTTACTAATCTCTCCATCTTTTATCTCTCCATCAGGAATACCATAATCATTAATCGAACTTAACAATACATCTAAGCCTGATCCATATGAACATTTTTCCCGACCCCCCGCATAACAAATTAATTTGTCAACTCTATCAAAATATTTTTTTATCAACCATTTGGGAAGTAATCCAGACAAACCCGGATTACTTCCTGCACAAATAATAGAAGTACTATCACTTAAATCGAGCAAATTCATGAATTCTTTTTCCAAAGCCGGTCCACCAAAAACGTCAACATAATGTGCATTAGCTTTGATGGCTGCATTAGCTACAAGAGGACTTAGTTGGTAGGAAGGACCTGCACAATTGATTATAATTTTACACCCAATACAAAAAGCTTCTAATTGATCAGATTTTGTTATATCAACTGACATATATTCGCAGTCAGCCGGCAATAATTTTCCGGTATTTCTTGTGCCAATCCTTATATTGTATTCCTTTTTTAGGTGCATAAACACTTCATTTCCTATTGTTCCTGTACTGCCTAATAGACCAATAAGCATTTCTTTATTTTCCCTCCATTTTACAATAAAAGCTCAGACAATTTTTTTGCGTTTGGCTCTTTCAGGCACGTTAAATGATTTCCATGAATATATTCAAATTCTAATTCCCCTAATCCTATATTTGTCCAGCTTTTTTCATCTGTATTAAATGTTGTAGGGAAAAATTGTTTGGTTGCATCCAAGCATCTTAATACCTTTAAGTTTCCGAAAAATGGTTCCGGTTCGTAGTAAGCAACACTTTGGAAATTAAGGCAGAATATTTTATAAAGTATATGTAACATGCCACTTTGTTGCTCCATGTATTGTTCTCCAGTTTTCGGAATAGTTGCAAACATTTCATTCAGACGCTGGGTCTGCGTTTTCTTTGACAGTTTTCTATAACACTCACCTACCTCTTCATATTTTTCACTTAGATTGCAAAGAGCCTCAACAGTGATCTCACCTTGATTAGTTCTGCTTATCTCGCTAATAGCCCCTCTCAAAACATCTTCTTGGATATAATGTCCGGCTTTTATCTCATCGGCTCCAACCATCCTTCCAAATGACCTTTCCATAAGCAAATCATTTGTCAGGCTTGTTTGGATTGTTTTTCTGTTAGTCTGATTCTCCTTACTTCTTATATAGAAGCTTTCTTTTTCATAAAAGCTTGTGCTTATTGTGATTACTCTATCAATCGTAGCACCTGCTTGCATTAATACCTTGGCAGCTTCTATAGCAATTAATCCTCCCATACAGTATCCCATAAGAATAAAGTTTGTCTCCTTTGTGTCCAGAAGGATATTACCGTACTTTCCTCCCAGTTCTTTAATCAGCTTTTTTGGTGAATGTGTTAAATACTCTTTGTCATCTCCAAATGAAAAACCTAAAATCCTGTTTTCATTTTCCATATTATCAGCAAAGTAGGGGAAAAGAACGTTGTATGGGGTAAGTGTTCCTGTTCCGGCATGGAATAGAGCTTTTATCGGTTTTTCCTTATTCATTCCTTCTGCAATTACTACTAAAGGTGAAATGGTCTTCTTATCTTTCTCTTTGCTCGTATCAGGTGTTCTTGGTTTACTTAACTTCTGAGCAATTCCGGCTATGGTAGGCGTTTGGAGCATTTCTTTCATAAGCTCATCCCATTCCCAGGATTTTGCCTCTTCCAAACCTTCTCTCATATTTGCTATAACCTGTGCAATGAGCAGTGAATCGCCGCCTGCTACATAGAAATTCTCGTCTCGTCCAACATATTCTCTGTTGAGTGCATTGGCCCATATTCTTTCAATTTTTCTTTCAAATTCATTACTAATCCCTATAGTATTTGGCGCATTTTCATATTTACCAATACTTTCCATGCGCTTTTTCAATGCATTCCTGTCTATTTTCCCATTCTGAGTCAATGGCATTTTATATAATAGTTCGATTCGATTAGGAATCATGTAATCCGGTAAATACTCTTGTAAATATTCAAGTATTTCTGTTTTATGAATTCTTGGTCTATCCTGCTCAAACTGTGCCACAAAGATAGATTGACCAGCCAGAGCAAGAGAATCATCAACCGGAGGATATGCACAGACTAATTCCATCTGCTTCTTACTGAAAATGTCCATCCACTGACTATAATCAATAAAGGTTCTGTCTGTATTACCTCTAAAATCAGTAAAACCGGATAATCCTTCTTTAAATTCCATGGAAGTAAGCAATGTATATGCCTCTTTCGTCGCTTCAATAATTAAAGCATTGCCCCCAGGTACACATAATTCATTTAGTGAATCCATAACATCATAAATATTTTTTGAATTATGCAATACATTAGCGCATACTACAATATCATATGTGGAAGCTTCCAGGCCCTGTTCCCAATAGTTCTTATTAATGTCATATATACCATAGGTAACCCATTCATATTGACCAAAATTCTTTTTGGCTTCATTTAAGAAGAAGGGTGAAATATCTGAAAAATGATATTCGACATTATAGTTTTTCAGTGCAGGAATCAAGTCTATACTGGTTCCTCCTACACCTGCACCCACTTCTAATATGCGGATTGGCCTGCTCTTAGAATTATATATCCCCGCATACTTTGTTACACAAGAAATTGCTATACGATTTAATGAATGATTCATTAAATTATCATGATATGCAGCCATTGCGGTATCAACACTTCCCTGAGGGAAGAATAAATCCAGAGCGCCTACGTCTCCCTGCAGTAATTCGGTAAGATTCTTACTGGAGTCTCTGAGATAATTTATAAGTTTTTGGCCATAATGAACCTTACTTTCAATTTCCTCCAATTTATTCCACATCTCACTCGGCAGCTGATCATTCCACTCACTAATCTTTAAATAATATTTTCTGTTCAGCGAATCAAATATGGCGAGTTCTTCTTTACACAGAGCAATCATCCATCTGCGCATCAACCTATGAAATTTGGGTACTACCCCTAACTTTTCCTGAATTTCATCTATTGAATGACCTTGACCTGGCTGGCTATATAGTCCTGCTGTTTTTAGGGTTTTCACAATGTCATATAAGGTTGTTTTATCTGCTATTTCGATCCATTGCTTAAAATCATCTCTATTGATATTGCTGGTTATATTATCTGCTGCCTCTAAACACTCTTTACGAAGAAAGCTTACCTGGCTGTTGCAATCATTGCCTTTGAGTTCTCTCTTAATTTCTACAAAAGCGTTTATTTTATATTCCGAATAAGATTCTCCGCTTAATTCTATGACAGCAGATCCAACATCGGGATGACCATCACAAATTCTTTCAATTTCACCCAGTTCAATTCTGTGTCCCCTGATTTTTACCTGTGTGTCTTCTCTTCCCAAAAATTCAATTACCCCATCTGGCCGGTATCTTCCTAAATCGCCTGTCCTATATATTCTTTCGTTGGTATGAGGATTAATCATGAATTTTTCTTCTGATAATTCTGTATCGTTATGATATTCTAAAGCTAATCCTGTACCTCCAATACAGATTTCTCCCACTGTCCAATCGGGGCAAGGCAACAGTTTACTGTTTAAAATATACATTTGCTGATTGGTTAAAGGCAGGCCGTATGGTATGCTTTTTTGCCCCTCCGCAATGTCCTCTATGGGGTAATATATGGACCATATAGAAGCTTCTGTTGCGCCGCCAAGACTGATAACCTTAATTCCCTGGAATTTACTCCATAACTCAGACGGAAGGCTTACGGGTATCCAGTCTCCTGACAATAAAGCGAGTCTTAAACACGAGCTTCCTATATCATTTGCTCCAAAAGCTGACACTAACATCTGCATTCGTGCCGGCACTGTATTCCAGATTGTAACTTTCTGCTGAATCAACAGTTTCTTCCAATGTTCCGGATTGTTATTCTGATCAGCATTTGGGAGGACCAAGGTTCCTCCTGTATTCAAGGCTCCAAATATGTCATATACAGAGAGGTCAAATGAAAGATTTGCAATTCCTAAAAACACATCACTGGAACTTACATTAAATTTTTTATTTACGTCTGCTATTGTATTAAGAACTCCTTTATGGTTAATTACAACCCCTTTTGGTTTGCCGCTGCTTCCGGAAGTATAAATTAAATATGCCGGCTGCTCCGGATCCACTCTTACCGGTGTTATCTCCCCGGATACAGAACGTTTGACCTTATCCATTCCAATAATTTTTACTGCTTCATTATCTTCCCAACTAAAATATTCATCAGTTGTTAATACATATTTTGCTCCGGAATCATTTAAAATTGCTTCTTTTCTTGCCTGTGGCTGAGAAGGCAGAATAGGAATATAAACTCCTCCTGCTAATAAAATTCCAAAAACGGAAGCAATCTGTGAGATTCCTTTATCCAGAATAATGGCCGCCAGATCTCCTTTTTGCATTCCTGCTTTAATGAGATCTGTTTGAATTGATTTTATATGTTCAGAAAGCTCTTTATAAGTATAACGTATATTATTTGCAACTATTGCAGTTTTTTCCGATTTAGTTTTTACATTATGTAAAAACTCATCATATAATAGGCCAGAAGGTATAGGTGCGGAGGTGTTATTTATTTCTTCTCTTATTTTTTTCACATTTTCTGTTATTGTAGCCACGTATGTTCTTTCCCAAGCAGATATATCTTCGGAAAGTTTATGAAGTACATTACAATATGCTTCAAATGCATTATCTATCATGTCCTCCATAAAAATACCTTTTCTGATATCCCAGTTAAGTAATAGACCTCCTGCCTGCTCCGCTGCCTGGCAGTCGATCCATACCTGGGGAGTTTGGCTGATTTTATAGGTTAATCGGGCGTTCTCCATAAAGTCTTTCTCTTCATTTCCATCTCCAGCACCTATTGTACTGGTGAATACTATGGGTAATACAATATTTTTATTATGTAGTTTCCCCATTTCTCTTAACACTTCTATTCCCGAGAAACTGGAATGCTCCAGACTTTCCCATAAATTATATTGTATTTGGCTGACTCTTTCTCCAAAGTTACTTCCATCTGTATTCACATCTAAAATTATATTGGAAGTAAAATCTCCAACAATATTATTCATTTGTGGATGTTTTTCAGGTCTGTTTAGTAATGTAATATTAACGCAGAACGCAGAATTTTTAGCCCATAATCCTATGATTTCTGTAAAAGCAGTAAGAACTGCACTGGTAGGAGTTACTTTTAAAGTTTTTGCTGTCTGACAAATGTTACTCCACTCCTCTTTGCTTAGAAAATATTCTTTATGATAAAAGTCAGCAGGAGCATTTTCGCACTTATCAATTACAGGTAGTTCAGGAGCACCCGGCATAGACCCTATTTTTTCACTCCAATAAAGCTCCTCGCTCTTTCTTTTTTGATTCAATGCCGGATTTTTTGCTTCTTTTTGCAAATGCAACAATACATCTCTATAAGTTATTTCAAGTTCAGGCAGTTTTATATCTGGATTTCTGTAATAGTAATCTAATTCCTTAAGAATAATATCGGCACTGACAAAATCTATTATCAGCATATCATTAGAGAAATGTAGAATACTTTCCTCATCCTTAATAGAAATATATAAATCATAAAGTGGCCAGCTCTCGGGTGCATATTGCTTTTTACCAAGTTCTTCTCTAACATGCTGTATTGCCTCTTCCTGTTTTGTTGGCTCCATACCTCTTAAATCCTGATGGTCTATGGTAACCTTTTGCTCTTTCTGTAAAACCTGCTGGAATCCCTCTTGAAATATAACAGTTCTCAACATATCATGACGATTTACCACACATTGCCAAGCTGTTGTTAGTTTTTCAATATCTAAAATTTCATTAAATGTAAGCTCTATGTATCCATGGCACCCTACTCCGCCATACTCATATACTTCACTTCTTCCCATTAAATATGCCTGCTGCATATCAGTCAGAGGAAAATACTCATAGCGACCATTAGCATCATGTTCTATCCTGCCTTGATTCAAAGACTGAAAATATGTGACTATATATTCTTTATTATCTCTAAGCTCTTGAATCAATGCTTCATTTAATTTTTTATTGTTATCTCTATATCTTATGTTTCCATTCTCTTCCCATAATTGAATTCCTAAGTTTCCATACCTTTCAACTATTTTCTCTGCCATCATATTAGGCCCTCCTGACTTTCCATATCCATCATTCTATTTTCACAATACATATTTTAATCTCTCTACTGTTGGAGCTTTAAACAAATCTGTTATAGATAATTCAGCATTTACTATGGGCTTTATCATGCTTATTATAGTAACCGCTTTTAAACTGTCCCCGCCGCAGGAAAAGAAATCAATATCTCTGGAAATTTGTCCTATTCCCAAAACATTGCACCAAACCTTGGCAATCTCATTCTCTAATTCTCCCATCGGAAAAGAAAATTGTTTCTCAACCTTGGATTCATCCAGAATTCTGACTTTCACCGCTTTTCTATCCACTTTGCCATTAATGCTCAGTGGCAGTTCACTCAATACAACAATGTTCTTGGGCAAGCTATATACTGGTAACTTTTGAGCAATATCTTCTTTAATGATATTTATACATTTCTCATGGTCACCCCCGGCTTCTAACACTACAGCTGCAAGTATTTCACTTGTATTCTTGTTGATGACTGCTACCGCCTGTTGTACACAATTATTTTGTTTTAAAGCATGCTCAATCTCCAATAATTCTATTCTATAACCATTTACTTTTACCTGTTCATCCTCCCTTCCGAGAAATTCGATGTTTCCATCAGGCCAATAACAGCCGTAATCTCCAGTATCGTATAATTTTTCATTTGTATCAGGGTGAATGATAAATTTTTCTTTCGTTTTTTCCTTATCATTCAGATAACCTTTTCCAACACCCAGGCCGCCGATATATAATTTCCCCGATACCCAGGTTGGACAGTTTTCTAAGGAACCATTCAGAATATAATATCTCTGATTTTTTAATGGTTTTCCATAAGGTATGCTCTTCCAATCATCTTCTACTTCTGTGACCTCAAATAGATTTGACCAAATAGAGGCTTCTGTTGCACCACCCAATGCGTATACTTGAGCATTTGAAAAAATACCTTTTATCTGATTTGGTAAATATACTGGAATCCAATCTCCGCTTAGTAAAATAACCTGCAGGGATTTAAGCTTTGTAATATCAACTTTATTCAGCTGTATATATTGAACAAGCATTTCCATAAACGCCGGAACTGTATTCCATACAGTAATTTTTTCTTCAGCAATTTTACTTATCCAATATTCGGGCTCTTTTGTCTTTTCACTATTCGGTAATACAATAGTTCCTCCTGCTGCAAGCATACCAAATATGTCATAAACTGACAGATCGAAATTCATGTTTGATAATGCAAAGACGGAATCTTTTTTACCAATCCCACACCTATTATTGATATCTAAAATTGTGTTTACTGCGTTTTCATGGGTAATCATAACGCCTTTGGGCGAACCAGTAGTTCCTGATGTATGTATAACATAAGCTAAATCATCAGGATTACCGCTAATCTCTCTATTGATATATGATTTTTCCGATAATATTTTTTCAGTTTCTATGTTATCTATGTCTATGATTAATGTGTGATTTCCCCACTGTTCAATTGGAAAAGTTGACCGTTTTATTACGGTTGTAATATTTCCCTGCTCCAATATTTGCTTAATTCTTAAAGGCGGTGTCTCAGGATCAATGGGTACATATGCACAATTCCATTTGAATACTGCTATTGCCGCAATGATTTGTTCCCATCCCTTTGGTAAAACTATGGCTATCATAGTGTTATGCGGAACATTTATATCCATCATTACTTTGGCTGTTTGGCTGCTTAATATATCTATATCTTTATAGCTAAATGCTTTTTCATCTGTGAGTAGAGCTAATTTTTCTCCATTTTCTTTAAGATTTTTCTCAAAGAGGCTATATAAAGTTTCGATAGATTTATGTGCACCAGTATTATTTGCCTCTATTCTATTTTGATTCATTAGTGCTTTCACCAGAGAGTTGTTACCTTCACTCCACTTTTCCTCATGTAATGCCAGATCAGTCAGCAAATTGCAATATGCAAAAAACATTTCATCGACCATAGACTCCGGAAATATTCCTTCAACCACATCCCAGTTAAATTTTAATGTTCCGTTAATCTCCTGGACCTGATGATCCAGCCATACCTGAGGGGTTTGTGTGATATTGTATACCATATTATCCAACCAGCTGCTTTTGTTGCTCTCAGTAAGTCCTAATATACTTGTGAAAACTATAGGAATAGTTGCATTCATATTACTATGATTTTGTTTTCCTAATTCTCTTTGGAATTCAACTCCATCATATAATGAGAATTTCAAATCCTTTTCCATTTGCTGTTGAACCATTCTACACCTCTGGGCAAAGCAATTACCTGAGGAATTATTGATTTCTGCAATAATTAAGGATGTAAAATCACCTATAACAGAGCTAATTTGATCATGAATCGGAAGCCTGTTAAACAAAGTGATATTTATAGAAAAATCAATTTTTTTTGACCAAAGCCGTAAAACCTCCGCATAAGCAGTTAATAAAACATTAGAAGGAGTGATTTCTAAACTTACGGCCATATTTTTTATTTTCTTCCATAGCTTTCTGTCGAGTTTCCTTTCCAGCCTGTAAAACACAGGATTTTCAATTTTATCAGGAGAGTTTTTTATTGATAGTTCAGGAGCCAATGGGAAGTTCATAAGCCTGCTTTCCCAATATAATTTAGATTCATTATATAGGTCTGTTTTTTTTATTTTCTCTAAATACAAAACATAATCTCTAAAGGATACACTTACCGATGGGAGTGTTAATTCAGGACTCACATATAATTTTTCCCATTGATATAATAACTGTCTGATACTATATCCATCTAAAATAATATTATCTAGGCTTATATACAGTCTGATATGTTTGTTATGTACGGAAGCTTTTATATCAAACAGGGGCCAAGTGCTCGTATCAATTACTTGATGAGACATATGTTTGCGTATTCTCAACACGGCTTCATCTATTTCACACTGAGATTTACCGGTTAAATCATATTTATCAATTGTATAATATGGTACACTTTCTAATATCTTCTGGGACTGTCCATCTTTACTAATTACAATTCGTAACATGTCATGATAATCTATCAATCTTTGTAATGCCAGATTAATGCGGAGATACTCCACATTATCTAACTCAATTTCAAAGTAGTAGTGAGAAGAAACATTTCCAAGGGAATATGCGCCGCTTCTTCCAATCCAATATGCATGCTGGATATATGTCAGCGGGAAATCATTATACTTATTTTCTTTTTCCGGAACAATATGAGGCAATTTTCTACTTGGATATATTTGACTGTCTTTCTCTTTTAAACGACTTTTTACAAGGCTTGACAGATCTTTAATTGTCACATGTGTAAAAATATCGTTAATTGAGATATCAATATCAAAGTGATCTCTGATTTCATAGCATAATATGGTGCCTAACAGGGAATCTCCGCCTAAAGCAAAGTAATTGTCTGTTATGTGAATCGCTTTGCCTTTAAACAGCTTCTCCCATATTTTCAGAAGTACTTCCTCCTCTGGTGATAGGATACCCTTGTTTACATTTTTTTCTTTCTGACCTTGAGGTAATCTTTTACTGTCGATTTTACCATTTGAAGTAACAGGAAACTCTTTTAAAACAAAAATATGTTTCGGCAGCATATATTCAGGTAGCGCACCTTTTAAAGCATTCAATATTATTTGCTCTACTCCTTCTCTCTCTGTGTCATTTTCTAAAATGATATAAGAATTGATTTCTTTTATTTTTAAAGTTCTTTCATTGACAATCGATAGGGCATCTTTTATTCCCGGAATTTTCTTTACCGTATTATTTATTTCTCCAAGTTCAATCCGATGTCCTCTTAACTTGACCTGAGTATCTTTACGTCCTAAGAATTCAATATTTCCATCAGGCCAGTATCTTCCGTTATCCCCTGTTTTGTACCAGCGGATCCCCTTATAGTAAGTAAACTTTTTATCTGTCAGTTCCTGTTCAAGATAATAACCCTTAGCTACGCCTGCGCCACCAATCCACATTTCGCCCGATACCCAGTCAGGAACATCCCTGTTTTTATCATCTACAATCCTAAAAAATTGATTCCTTAATGGTTTACCATAAGGTATCGATTTCCATGCTTTCGGAACCGGCTGTTGCACATAAAAGTAATTAGACCAAATAGAGGCTTCCGTAGCCCCACCCAATGCCATAAACTGAATATTGCTGACGTACTTTTGAATCCTTTCCGGTAAATCCATACCTATCCAATCCCCTGACAACATAATGCTCCGCAGAGGAATTTCAATTTCATTTTTATGATTTTCTATAGCCACTAGCAGCATATCAAATAAAACCGGTACAGAATTCCAAATCGTTATGTCATATTTCAATATATATTTAAACCACACTGACGCTTCTTTGACTTCATCATCCGAAATCATTACAACCATCCCGCCTGCATTCAATATACCGAAAATATCATATACAGAAAGATCAAAATCTAGAGAGGACACTGCCAATGCCCTATCACTACAAGTCAGATGATTTTTTTCATTAATGTCATTTATGGTATTCCTTGCCGAACCATGGCTAATCTCAACGCCTTTTGGTATCCCTTCCGTTCCAGATGTATAAATAATATATGCACTGTCCTCTGCTTGGCACTTCTGGATTTCCTTCACTGGTTCATAGTTTTCTGTCTCATCTATATTTATACAAATAACATCTGTCGGCCATTCTATGGAGGTGATGGCAGTACTGTCAGTAATTACATACTTAATATTAGCATTCTCGTGGATCAACTGCCGTCTAACTGAAGGCTGGGCACAACTTATGGGCACATAGGCGCCCCCCACAGTAAGAATTGCCATTGCGGCTTCTATCTGTTTTATACCTCTGCCCAAAGTAATTCCAACAGTATCATAAGGTTTGACAGCATTGGCTTGTAACATTGCCGCTAGTTGTTTTGCCTTTTCCGTAAGTTCAGAATATGTAATACTTTTCTGTGTTTTCCCTTCAATAACCGCAAGACTGTGTGGATTTATCCGGGCATAATTATATATTCCTTCATGCAAAGTATGATTTACGGTCTCAGTGTCACAAAAATTGATCTCATAAGATTTCGTATTACTTGAAGAATTATCTTCACAGGATTTCTCCCAGTTGCACATATCTTCTGACAGGTAATCCAATTTACTCTTATAGCCATTTAACATATCTTCTATAACAGAAGGATAAAATAATTCATCAACAGTATCCCAGGCTAAAATAAGTTCCCCATCTTCCTCATACACTTGAAAGTCAAGAAAAACCTGCGGAATCTGTGATACCATATAATTCATTTCACCCAAAGTCTTACGGCACTCTCTGGCAAGCAATTCAGTCCCAATATTGGATGCAAATACTACGGGTGCAAACAAACCATTTTCCTGATGCAATTTTGCCAGATCTCTTTGTACTTCGACACCTGAGTAGGCAGAATGGGCAACTACTTCATGAAACTTTCTCTGTACCTGTCTACATCTCTCAGAAAAGGATTCTGATTTGGAGCAATCAACAGGGAGTAGTAATAAATTGGTGAAATCAGCTACAACATCGTCAATTTCAGCTCTCTCATTGTTACGGTTAAACAGGGGTATATTTATTAAAAATTTAGAATTTTCGCTCCAGCGGTCAATTATTTCTGCATAAATGCTAAGCAGAGTCATAGCTGGTGTTACATGATACTGAGAAGCAATATATTTAATTTTTCCCCATTTCTCTCTGTTCACTCGTACGATGCGCCTGTTAAATACCGGCCTTTCTATTTGCTCGGGCCTTTTTGCCAAAGGCAGCATAGGCGCAGTAGGCAAATTTGGTAATTGTTCTTCCCAATATTTGATTGCACTTTCTCTTTCCCCCTGCTTTCTTATCTCTTCTTCTGCCAAATATTCCGAAAAATTCCATTGCTTTATGGCATTAGAAAGTTCCTTTCCCTCATATACTATTGCCAAATCTCGTAAAATGATATGAAGACTTTGTACATCCGCAACAAGCAAATCTATATCAAAGTGAATCCTACTTTTTTCGTTATCTAATAGACTTAGCTCAATACCGGCAACTTGACCTTCTTCAACACTTAATTTCCTGTGGGATAGCTGATTCCTTATCCTAAGCAGCTCTATCTCGGTTTCGTCTTCTTCCCTGCCTCTTAAATCATGTATAGCTATTGTAGTATTGGCTGGCTGTTCCATAATTTCCTGCTTGCCTTCTTTTAAAAATCTGGTTCGCAGTATGCTATGATAATTATGCATTTTATCCCAACTGCTTTGAAGTTTTTGGACTTCTATATTCTTTCCATCTAACTCAATATAAGCATGACAGCCTACTCCCCCTAGTATCTGATCATCATCTCTTCCGGTCCAATACGCATATTGGACATCTGTTAAGTTAAATACTTTTGGAGAAATGGTCGACCCTTTACTTATTTCCGCTCCCTTATCTTTAGCTGAGTTAATACATTGCTTGCTTTCTATTAACTGCATCCAATTTTCCAGAGTTGGTATTACAATTAAATCTGAAAACTTTAAATCAATACCATTTCTTCTCAAATAGCTTGCCAAACGCATAATTTGTATGGAATTCATGCCTAATTCAAGCAGGTTTTTTTTCTTATCAATTTCTTCTCTCGGTACCATCATATTTCTAATGTATGATTCAATTTCGTTATAGCTTATAATTGAATCCTGCATATTATTATTCTGCCGCATTTTATTTACCTCGCATTACGTTTTTCTATAGCCACATTTGCTAATTGTTTTTTGTCAATCTTTCCTACAGCAGTAAACGGCCATGAATCAACTCTTTCAACCTGATCCGGCATTTTATATGTAGCAACACCTATTTCTTTCAAGTATTTATTTACAAAGGCGGTATCTATATTTTGATTGTCTGTTAATATAAAAGCGCAACTTCTTGTACCCAGACTTTCGTCCGGAACTCCGACTACTGCCACTTCAATTACATCTTCATGCGTACATAGGTATCGTTCAATCTCCGCCGGCATAATTTTCTCTCCAGCTCGATTTATCTGTTCTTTCACGCGTCCTTCAATTTGAATATTTCCCTGCTCAGTAATTCTGGCTTTATCA
>Ga0153972_1000313_pt1 | contig 15100 bp, 19 predicted proteins | sample TSGA056MetaG_FD_104732 | JGI IMG/M metagenome (GOLD analysis project Ga0153972, IMG submission 104732) | Attine ant fungus gardens microbial communities from Georgia, USA - TSGA056 MetaG | ecosystem: Host-associated > Fungi > Mycelium > Unclassified | place: USA: Georgia, George L Smith State...
TCTGTACCTTCTTCCCCCTCTGACTCTTTTTCAGGAGGAGGGTCAACAAACTTTGGCCGAGGTACATCGTCTACTTCAATTGGAGGTTCCTTAAAGTTAGGAGGAGGAACATTACCAATCTCAATATTGGGTTCTTTAGTAAACTGAGGACGTGATAGATCAGACGCTGGGCTCTTATGCTGAACCAGTTGCGGAGATGAAGAGGTCTTTGAGTCTTCAAGAGGCGGAGAAGGTAAAACTCGCGATTGTGGAGGTGGCTCAGACTCTGGATGTGATGGAACGGGTCGCATAGCATCACCTTGTAAATCCCGAAGAACGGGAGGCGGTGGAGGCGGAGGCGACTTGACACCTTGCGCTGCAGCTTGTTGAGCGACAAGCAGCTGTTTAACGTCAGCACCAACAGAAATCCTACTTCTGCTGAGGCGCATATCAATGGGAGCAGTGCGCTTGCGAATAGGAACTTTGCGTTCCGATTCACGTTTCTTCCTCAAGATAGTAGGAGGCAATAGTTCATGATAATGCTTGAGCAGGTCAATGAACAGCACTGGTGTGATAAATTAAGTTGCGATCCAAAAGAACACAGATACAAGCGCGTACAGGTAGGATGCCTGTCTTGAATCGAAAGTTCTGTCTCTTGTTTGGGCCTCAGAATAGCTAAAACCGAAGACTTATCAACAGGAAGCTTGCACCATCGATCAAAGGACGTACTTCTGCCGACAGAAAGAGCCAACTTGGTGACAAAGACCTCATTAGATTCCTTACCCGACGTAGAATCCAACAAACTACATAAACTAGTTAGTGAAACAGATGGTGCGGAGGAACCAACCACATACGACTTCAAATGCTTGACTATAGCATCCAAAACATACAAATGAACCCTAGGCAACTTTTGTAAAGCCATAGCCACATTTTTCAACCGTTCCTCAAGTACTTGATCATCAGTAGCCGAAGACGAAGAGCCTACAGAAGGATAGAGTTTCCTAAATTCATCCCATCCTTCATACAAAGCCAAAGGGGGATCGAGTTCAAGCACCCAAAGTTTGAGAGTACTAGCGAGGACCGGTGCGTCATACTTGGCTAGAAGCTCCGCAGGAATGGGTTGATCGGGAGGAATAGCATTAAGAGCTTCACGGAGAAGGTGAACTGCCGGAAGAGGAACATCATATATCCACGTCTTGCGTTTCTCTGGGTGAGACGGTCAATATCATACATCATGTTCTGTACTGAGCCCGTCACTTTACCGTCATCATTTGGCATCTTGGGATAAGCCTCATCAAGTCCATTCAACAAAGCAGTGACGACAAGGGGGACAATGTCCTTCTTTTCTTCACCAGAGGTCAGAGCAAACCATCCTCCTTCAGCCCACTTTCTCAAGTCGATGCCAAATACGACGTCAAACTCTTCGTACGCAAGCGACTCGGATACTTGAGGATCAGGTCGGAAGGGACCAGTGCGGTAACGTTCAATCAAAGCAGTGAGATCAGACTCGGGCTGGTAAGCAGCGATGAGGGTGGCCTGGCGTTCAATGGAAGGATAAACAGCCTTGGGGAGGTTAGCCAGGGTACCCTGGAACTGCAGAAGGACTAGAATGAAGTCGGTGTCAAGAAAAACATCGTTTTCGAATAAAACGCACCGGTCTTGACAGCTCGAAGACGCTCAGACTCCCAATGCTGCAACATCTTCAGTGTCTCTTCAATCTTTTCCTCGAGTCCGAGCCTCTGCCTATCCAGTTTGCGAACTGCAATCCGGTATGATCGATCCGCCTCTTCTGCATCTTGACGAGCGCGTACATGGGCGGGTTCCCCATTCACATTGGCAGCAAGAGCTTTGCTGACAAGATTTACAAATGCACCGGTGCGCTTGACGACGTCGGGTCTGAGGGATGTGGCCTCTTGTTTACCATCAAGGTTGAAAGCCTAGGACGAGATAACCGGTCACTTCAAGTCTTCAAGTCATGAGCACACAAATATTACCCTTGGTCTGAACTGGTAAAAGGCGTCATCAGAAACTTCGAGTTGATTGCCGAGTTCGCCAAGACGGCGAAGGACGTTTTCCCCCTCCGTCAATTCCCTAGCGGCTTCCTCCGCGTGGTCAAGATTGCCACCGAACCCTTCTACGTTATCCTTCAACCAGGTGACGAACTCTTCCCCAGTAAAGGCGTCTTGATATTCACCTAGGAGAGGAAACTTGACGGGTCTGAGGGGTAGCTCAGCTGCGGCACGTGTCAAGAGCTGTGAGACTGCGCTAGGCGAAAAAGAAAGACCAGCAAGGAGAATCTGTGGTAAAGGCTTAGGAGGCACGGACGTGTTGTCATCAAGAGGGGAGATGGGTGGTGATAGAACTAGGGGCATATCACCGTTCATTGGTTCCTTGCCTTTACCTTTGTCAACTTGTGAGAGGGGCTTTTCGTCATCAGCGGTTTGAGAAGTGGGTGCCGCAGCAGCAGCTAGAGCATCTGCACTCTTCTTCTGAAGCTGTCTCAAACTAGCGGAAATACGCTCAGAAACTGTGGCAGAACGCTGAAGAGGTTTATGACCATCGAGAGGTCTGATGCGGGGAGAACTCGTATATCTGTCGGGACTGCTGTCCACAGGTGCAAACTTGACGCTGGAGCTGGATGAGTGGATATCACAGTGATTGGAAGGAGAAACTAACTCGTCCTCGGCTTCGTCAGCACGTCTTGTCTTTAGAAGATACTGTTGCCTCAGTTTAGCTACATCTTCGTGAGCCTGTTCATAGGCTTTGAACCATGTGCCGATCATAAGGTTCTTGTTCTGGCGAATGCGGGTCTAGTAGTACGTTAGAGTGACGATGGTGACGGTGACGGGTAACACGCGCCTTGTAGTCCTCTGACCACTCCTCGAACGGATCTGCTACGAGGGTAGTAAGCTCCCTGGCAATACTGCGATGAGCCTGCCCCTGGGCGACAGATTCTGCCTGTAAGCCACGGAATGCAAGAAGGAGGGAAGCGCCATCATCTGCACTGAAGCCAGTTCCTGGTGTCCACTGAGGCCTGATAGACTGGGAGGGGATGCGCACAGCGTACCTTTGCGAGATGTGGTGTTGCTAATGAGAGTGCTGGAAAGCTGGGCTTCTGCAGCACTGCGAGCCTACAAAAAAGCGTCAACAAGTCAGCATGCTCGGGGCAAGCAGACATACGCGAATAAAATCAACGATTTCCTGGTTCTCTGCCACACCCTGAGATTACGGAGATCAGGTACATCGAGCAGCTATGTGAGGCAGAATAAACCTGTTCGAGCTTTCTGTAGAGGACATCAAGGCCCCTCCTGTAGTCCTGGGTCCAGAAAGAATTATTGAATGAGAGAGGCAGGGATAGGACGGCCATGGTAGTGACCAGGCCAGGGATACCCGTGGTCACCACCACATCACGTGCTCACCTTCCTTTTTTGGGATGAGTGATAGAGAAAAAAAAGGGAATAATTGGGGATTAATGGCGTCACGACGGCTGGCGACGACGGCTGCCCGCTTGCCATCCGTGGCGGCGTCCAACACAGCCCAGTTTCCTCCCCAGCAGTCTCTCTATGAAAAATCAGACATCCCCAAGGCCGCTTTCGACCCCGAGGCCTGGGCAACGACCCAGCCTCCGCCTCCCTCAGCACTCATAGCTTTTGCGCACAGACTCGGTCTCTCCACGATTATGAACACCCCAGAGATGGTCCAGATGACATGCACGCACCCCTCTTTTCTTCCTCTTCATTGCAGAGTCTTTCCTGACGCACCGCGGCCACAAACCAATGGCCAACTGTCGGAACTGGGGAATGCACTCATGGGCATGTTTACCTCGGAATTTGTGCATGCAGCATACCCATATCTTCCAACAAGAGTGTGGGTAGCTGCTACTACTGCCTATGTGGGTCCCAGAGCCTGTGCCAATGTTGCCCGGGAAATGGGCGCAACTCCTCTCCTGCGGTGGCAAAGAACAGTATGTCCGTATTCTTCCATCCTTTTTGACTTGTTATCATGTCTCCTCAGCCGAAAAAAGGCGCCATACCTCCTATCATGCACGATGACGCCCTTGCTTCCGTCCCTCGCGCCATTGCAGGCCTCATCTACCAGCAACGTTCTCTCCTCTCCGCCCGCCAATACGTTCACTCCTACTTCCTCAGTCGACAAGTAGATCTTCAGGGCATGATCAAATTTGTCGATCCCAAAGACTCTCTCCTTGAGATGGTCCGAAAGTTTGGGCGCGAAAGGCCTGTCTCTCGGTACGTGCTCTCCGCCCTTCAAGATCCACCCTCACATCTCCCAGACTACTCAAAGAGACGGGTCGCTTCTCCAATACTCCCGTTTACGTTGTCGGCATCTTTTCTGGTGCGGACAAGCTTGGCGAGGGCAATGGTAGCTCCCTCAAGATGGCCGAGTACCGCGTCTGTCTATCTCCCTTGTCTTGCGTCGCTGTTTCTGACTCCTCATACAGGCGGCTGAAGATGCACTGCACCGTGTGTACCTCACCCGCACACCCGACGACCAACTTCAGCTCCCTTCTTCCACCTTTCCTCTTGGTCTCGGCGATGTATTTCGTTCAGGCCAGGAAGGCGCCTATACCGCTCCCGAGGCCGTCGTGACAGAGGTCTCACACGGAAGCGCCAGAAAAAGCGGGGTCAAGTACCACTCGCGTCATAGGTAGATTGTCTCTTAGACGGTTGTACATAGCATACTGCACGGATCCACCGGTTAATCCTAATTCTAAATTCTCATCTACTGAACTATGAGAGAGGCTTCTAACCGAGGTAGACCAAACATGAGAGATGGTGATGTTTTTCCATTCCATCACTGTCCTTCTTCCCTCCATCACCAGATGGCTACCCCAACAGAACTGACATACGAAATGAATGAACGCGTCCTTTGCTACCACGGTCCTCTCATCTACGAGGCCAAAGTTCTCAAACCGCCTGTCGTCCATACTGAAGAAACTGCACCTCCCTCAGGACCTGGTCCTTACTATTTCGTGCACTACAAGGGCTGGAAACAGACGTACGTGTGGCGCCACCATTTGCTCAACCCTCCAACTTGGTTGTTTTTCTGTAGATGGGACGAATGGGTTCCGGTATCACGGCTTCTGAAATACAACGAGCAGAATATTGCAACACAAAAGACGCTTCAAGCCACCGCCTACCCACACGGGCAGAGTGGATCTGGCAGAGGACCCTTGATTGGGAGCAATGCTGGCCCGGTCACAGGTGTAGGCAGATCGAGCGGCCTGAAAAGTGGTGCTGGTTCCAGAGGGGGTGCCAGGAAGGACGGTGCACATGGTGGGAGAGGTCAGAAGAGAATACGAGATGAAGTGCGTTTTTCTTTCCCTTGCTCAGATGGACGCTCATGAACATAGGACGACGCTAGCAAGAAACCGGAAATGAAACTGAGCGTCCCAGACGTTCTAAAAGTGATGCTGGTGGATGACTGGGAGGCCATCACAAAAAATAACCAGGTAAAAAAAGTGTCAAATTTCCTCTCATTCGAGGCCTGAAATGCTGGCAGCTGGTTGCCCCGCTCCCGAGATCACCTACCGTCCAAGAGCTGCTTGAGCAGTGGCAAGACTACATGCTCAAACTCGACCCCAAACCTGCTCGGTACACTTTTTTCTTTTCCCTCCCACTCGTTCGCTCATACACATCTTTTCCCAAATAGCCTTCGCGAACCCAGATTGGTGCTCCCTACGATTGTCTCTGGGCTCACATGCTACTTTGATCGTTCTCTCGGCGCTAATCTTCTATACCGCTTCGAACGTCCCCAGTATGCTACTATCCGCAAAGAATACATCACGGGTGGACATGTTGTTCTGGGAACAGAGAAGGAGATGAGCCAGGTGTATGGGGCGGAACATTTGTTGAGAATGCTAGGTGGGTGTGGCTTGTTTTCTCGGCAGCCGTTGAATGATCTTCGTCCCACCAGTGTCTCTTCCACAAATGATTGCGTTCTCGGCTCTTGACGGAGAGAGTATCTTCCTTCTGCGAGACTACATCAACGAGCTTTTAGTGTACGTTGTGCATCGTCACCGTTCCCACTGTCTGACTTCCCTTGCAGCTGGATGGCCAAGGAATGCGGACGCCTATTCCTCGCAGAATACCCATCCGCCAGTCTGAATTATCAAAACGTCTCTAGGTCCTGAGGAACGCTGGATTGTGTGCAGTGGCATGTTGTGATACTTTTTATCTGATGTTCCATCATTGCGGTGTATTTTTGATATTTTAATACAGAGGTTAATCTCATTTGTCAATTTCCGTGTGTTATGCGCTACTCACTCGCCTTCCTCTTTCGCTGTTTTCTCCTCCCCTCCTATCTCCTCGTTTTCTACATCTTGCTGTCGTTCAAACCCCCCAAGCCCGTCGTGCCCAGCAATGCCCCGCCAGTGTCCTTGTTGTTCACTGCATACATCCCTCTCTCAACGCGCTCTCTGCAGAGTCTCAATATCCTCCTTGAACCCTTCACCAGCACGCCCTCACCCCAGCTCGCGTCTCTTGTTTTTCTCTGTCCCGAAACGCTCATCTCGCAGATAGGTCCTCATCTTGCTCAGGTCATCAAACAAGAAGCCTTGTACCACCCAGACATAAACCTCAGCTTTTCACTCATACCCCTTTCTTCCTCCCATATCTTCCAAGACGAGGTCTTCAGACGAGCTTCAGAAGCATTGACAGACTGGGTCCTGATCCTCGACGAGAATGGCATCGATGACATCAGTGGACCCGCTCTGCAGGCTCTACGGGATGGTGTATTCCTCGACTCGACCTTTTCCGGGCCCTATGACCTCGTCGCTCCGCTGCTGCCGAATGCAACAAATTGGCAGACATCTATCTATTCCGGACAGGATCTCTTTTCACCCAGGTTTCCTCTCCTTGTCCCCACGTCGAGTCTCAAGACTTTTGCTGTTCCTAGGGACTCTGTCATTTTTTTCTTTCCGACTGCGAAAATGGTGCAATCTGCTAGTAAGCTGGTATGTGGTCTTCTCTCACAACGCTATGTCCTCCATATCCTTCTTTACAACCGGAATGACGTTCTTTCTGGGGCCTTGGTGAGAGATTCCGATATCAGCCTTGCCGATTGTCCACGGCGTCTCATTGTCCACCGAACCATACCCAAGACACAAAATGGATTTCCACTTGCGCCTTGGCTCTTGCAGTCCAATTTTCAAATCAAAGTTCTTTTCTCGATTCAGGAAGACAAATCTCTCCTGGAAGGCCTATTCTCTACTCGTGAGCTCATGGATGCCAATATCACACGCATATACATACCCTTGACTCAATATGCATATACGGATTGGATCGGTTCGCTCTCCATATCCGAACTTCAGAGTGTCTACATCTATTCTTGTACCCTGCACTCTCTACTAATAATCTCACCTTTATGACAGGCTGGCACGCTCCACAAATCACATTCAGCATCATCACTCATAACCGCCCGCAATCGCTCAACCGCCTTCTACAGTCCCTTTCCTCCTCTCTATACTTTGGTGATGGTACAGATTTGAATGTCGCTATCCATATAGATTCCTCCGCGGATCCTGAGACCAAACGCCTCGCTCAGAGGTTCTCCTGGCTTCCTGAATCTCATGTCAAGATAAATCAGCGGATCGTACATGGGGGATTATTACCTGCGATCGTGGAGTCATGGTATCCGCACGGTAATCATTCTTATGGATTACTGTTAGAAGACGATGTTGAACTTTCACCCCTTTTCTATGCTTGGATTAAAATGGCTATTCTCAAATATCGGTATCAACTTTTGCTGTTATTGATCCATGCGACTGCTAACCCTCATACAAAGCTACGGAACCAAATCCAACATGTCTCCCTACCTATTCGGCATTAGCCTGTACCAACAGAAAAACCTTGAGCTTCCCCCAGAGGGCAGGCGTTCTTTTAACGCCCGAGCTCTTTTTTCTTCTTACGCTGAAACCAAAATCCCAATGAATACCCCATACCTCTCTTCCATCCCTTGTAGCTGGGGTGCAGTCTATTTTCCAGAGCACTGGCGCGAATTCCATGATTACCTTTCCGATCGTCTCGCATCCATTGACGCTAAACACGACAATGATGATTCCGAAGACGAAGAACCCATAGTTCCAGCTGTACGATCCAATAGATGGACTCACTCTTGGAAGAGGTTTTTCATTGAACTTGTTTATCTACACGGATACGTCATGCTTTACCCCAACTATGCTGATTTTGCCTCGCTTTCGACGAATCATCTTGAAGCGGGTTTGCATGTGCGGAGAAAGCCGTCTCCAGAAAAACGAGGACTTTTCCTTCTTCCTCTCATTCAGTTATCTCCTTGGTCGTCTGATGGTGAGACTAGTACTGGACTGCTTGACCTTCCGATGGAACGCTTGCCCAACTTTGAAGACCTGCCTGTTCTTAATCTCACTGGTAGCCTTACGACATTGTATTCCCTGATTCAGACTGGACGAGAGCGAGCGAAATATGTCATGCAGCAGCAACTACTGTAGTATAAGCAGTGTATAATACATCACAAATCTGCAGTCTAGAGGACTGTTGCCCATAATATTAAAAAAAAGTAGGTTGATACCTCGTCATCATCATCAACGAATTGGAAGAGACGACATATGGAGAGCACCACAAAGAAGAAGGAAGACCAATAAATCATCCAAAAATGTGTAGGTCGAGAGTGGAATGCATCACACATATAGTAGTACACCGGATAGAAAAAGAAAAAAAAGATCACATTCCCAAACCAGATAAAGAAATTTGCGAGCAATCCAGTCCAAGTGCATTCAAGAATAGATTGACGTTACCCAACTTTGTGTTTCTGTCTTGTTCCGTCGTGAACCATCCCCGACTCACAGCCAAAAGGTCGTCTAAAATTTTTTCACGGAGCATCGTGACGAGGGCCTGATGTTGTTCCAGGCTACCATGGAGTGCGAACGCAGCGAGGAACTGCCAAACGTGTTGGTCAGCGTTATCGTATACGACTGATGACGGTCGTCGGCTGCTGCTCTGAACAGCAGGTTGGACGATGCGAGAGGAGGGGAAAAGTATGAGCATGTGTGGAGCGAGGAGGTCGAATAGGTGATTGAACATGTTGCTCCTGAAAGAAAAGTTTCTCACTTGAGTTCGGGGGTGCAAAAAAGAAAACGACAAAAACGACATTACCACTGCTGAGCTTCTTTGCTTGACGGAACTTCGGCAATATCTTGGGTCCCACTCGCGATACTCTGTTTAATCACTTCCACACGACTCAAAAACAGAGTCAACAGTGCTAGACCAGGCTATTGAAAAATCGATCAACCTGTATAACGACGATACAAGCCCAACAAAACTCACTTTGGTTCTCGCCACAGCAGCAATGTTACTACGATCCAACAAAAGCCCCAACAGACCCGTAATCATACACAAATTAGACTTGGCGACGATAGGAAGTATGCTCTGCATGACACTCGCAAGGAACGCATTCGTCTGACGCTCAACTTCCTCTCGTTCCGGAGTATCGTCGGGAGAATCAAGCACAGGAGCATCTTTTACAACGTCCAATTGGTCGAAACAGGCGACGAGGAGAGTTAACAACGTCAACATGCGCCGGGAGGTGAGATGGCGAGTGAGACGGGGCAGAATTTTTTTGCCTTTGCTTGGGCCCAGAATAGAAATGAAAGGATGTGGGTTGCTGGAAAAAAATCAATAATTGGACTTTTCACAACATGAACCGAGGATCGACGGTATTTACGGACCTAGTTTCTAGAGGAACAAGTACCCGCAACTCGTCCCAGACTTTGTCCATGAGAGCATTGTACTCCTGTTGCCTGTCCAATTCTGAGCATAAGAAACACCATTTGAACGTGAATCAGCAAGCCCACCAAGCATCGTGACGTTCTCGTTCCTCTTCAGGAAGAGGTTGATTTCGTTTGACTTGTTCCACGTTGAGAATGAGATTGTACAATTCTTCAACAATTATGAGAATCTCGCGTCTGGTTAATGGTTCCTTATGAACCAGATTCTCATTCTGAAAAGTAGCACAAAAATCAATGAGGATATCACTGAGACAAACAAGATTCGTACATCTGCGGCATCTCCCAAAGCAGCACGACCAAGCTTAGCAGCCTCCGCAGCACCACTTTCTTTGGACTGTACTGATGCTTTGGAAACATGCGCATGGGCCGGCGACATAACTGGAGAGGAACCAGGTGTAGAGTCTACTTGTAAAAGTTGTCGAGGAGCAGCCTTATAGCTACGACCCGATGTCCTGCCAAGAGCACCTTGCAGGCTATGAATAGCTGAATAACACCATCAGTCTATAAGATGACCGTGAATGAAACGGTCATAGCTCACAATGCAAGCCTTTCTCCTCTTCTCTCTTTCTTGCGTTGCTGACAATACGCTCGACTTGTTGTTCCATACGTTGTATAGCATTGGGACGACGATATCCCTTTTGAGAAGTTAAACCAAGCCCGACTCCCCCTCCAGAGCCAAACTTGAGCACGCGTTCATCCGATTGAAGACCCATTCTTGAACGCAGGATTGCACCATACACTTGCGCGTAGAAATCATCTGCGTATGGATCCTGGGTAACGAGTTGGGAAACCTGAATACGGGTAATGAAATCCTTGTCTGATTGTGTCATTAAGTCATTATAGCGAGACTAGGATATGTCAGTGAACAAGGCAGAGGAGAGCCGAAATGGATCTAGAGCCCTACCATATGGGCGATCTTCGCTGCTTTTCTACGCCTTTTCTCTTCCATCTTCTCCGCTTCGAGAATTTTCCTCATTGCCTCTGCCCGTAACGCATCCTGTTGCCCAATTTGCTTCGGATTACCCACCTGCATTTCTCGCATGAATTCGGCGTGCGCCATCTCTGAAAGGAGTCGCTGCTGAAGCTGAATATTTTGGAAGTCAAGATCCTGAGGAGTACCTGCATCATTGAATTGATTAACAGAGGGTGACTGCGAGCGTTGATTGCGCTGCTGATGCTGGTGCAGAAGTTGGGGGGCTTGCATTCCGTGTTCATTCGGACGCCGTCTCGATTCATGATCACCTTGCTGCTGCAGAGAGAGACTGTTCAGGAGCTGACGTTGAAGGTCCTCCATTTGTGTCTGCTGCTGTTGTTGCTGCAGAAGCTGACGCTGATGTTCAAAGAATCGTGGTGACTGCGAGACAGGAAGCATCCGAGGAGGGGGTGTTTGGTGCTGCTGCTGCAAGAGGCGTTGTGATTGCAAACGGTGCCGCTCTTGTAACTGCTGGCGTTCAAGTTCGCGTTCTTGTTCAAGGAGTAGCAATCTTCGTTGTTCCTCTTCAAGCAAGAGCCTACGTTGCTGCTCCTGTAAAATTCGACGATGCTCCTGTTCTAACATATGCTGATCATGCTCCGTCACCCTGAAGTCCTCATATGATCGAGGAGCCTCTGCTTGTCGCGACTGGGAAAGTTCTAACATGTATCGTTCTTCCTGCTGGCGCAGACGCATTTCATGCATGTGCTGCTGCTCCTGATGCAGTCGCTGTCTAGATGTAGTCCCGTGAAGGCGATTTTGTTGAGCAACGAAGCCCATCTCCGCCTCTTTTTCTTGCAAAATTGGTACCTTTCCCATTTCTTGGACGTGCCCATGAGACGGCAGCTGAATAGAGGAATGGTTTGCAGATCCAAAAGGGCCAGCAGAAGGAGTCCGGGAGGAAGGTAGGCCAGATAAAACTGAGCGTCCCACTCCATTAGGTTTTGGGAGAACAGAGAAAGGAGACCTATTATCCCAAATGGCTTCCAAAGACTGGACAGCTGCGTTTGACATGAACATAAAGCCAATGACAGACTAATCAACTTCTTACAACGCTGTTGCGGTTGTTCGACTGCATGGTGATCATGGGTAGCCTGCTGCTGTAAGATAGATTGATGACTTCTAGCAGATGCCTCTAGGACCTTGCGATGATCATCCGGCAGGGCAGGATTTGAAAAGTCAAAGTCTTCCTCTGATCATACGAATGAACATTGCAAGCACGTTAAAATTAAGGATTCAGACGAGTTAGATTTACGAAGCTTTACCAATTGTACTAACACCGCCGAATGTCTCGTCGTTGAGCTCATCCCCGCCCTCCTGGAGCGCATCGCCCAATCCGTCATATGATTCTTCACCCCAGGTATACTCTGCAATTTGTTCGTGTTTTTCGTCTATATCAATCTGCGGCGAATGGGAAAAAGACATATGTGCATGAAGCTAGAAAAGAGAGGGCCGATAATTGGCCGTGGCCACAGTCAGCGTTCAATAATTGCTGACTAGTCAGCTTTGTAGCACAAACAAGACAAAATAAACCATTGCTCACTTCGAATTTCAGCTCAAAACGTCAAATAGTTTGTCTATCTCTGATACTTCCTTCGACAACTGTAGCACACTTCATCAAGCGAGCGAATTGTGCATAATCAGTTGTAATTTTTGTTCCACTTTAATGACGGTACCAGGTGCTGTGGAGGTGTTGGGAGAAGATTCCACAGCAAGAGTATGAGCCTCTAACCAACACCATGACTATGACTACGTATCTGATCCACTCGCTCTTGATGTTAGGAAAAGACAAGTTGACAGTGGACAGGCTGGATATTACATCTGTTATATTTTTATAATGCTGAAGTAATGTTTAGACAATGTAGATATTGATTTGTTGTGCGTCATCAAGTCAAGATCAAATCTGAAGGGTAATACTTGGCCATCAAAACTTTGCGCCCTTGCATCAAACTTGACTGGATACTAAGGGTGAAATACCAAGACTTTACATGCCAGGCATATCCACCTCTGTATCAACGAGAGGATTTGATCAGGCATCTGACAGATCAAAGATAGAACCACACGAAAGTGTAGTGGTGGAAGAATAATAAGTTATCAGAGACGAAGCCGATTTAACAGACCAGTCACTACGCCGGACTTGAATTGGTTATTGTTTTGTTCACTAAGCGTTGTTTTAGTCCAGAGAGACAAATGTGGCGTTGCATGTGGATGAGGGGAGGGTGAGGGCGAAGACTGTTATCATTGCACCTGGTTGCCCATTGTATGGTGCCACAGATAACGACGGAGAGAAGTTCTAAGATGAACAGGATTTATTGACAGCGATAGTGGGATGAGACAGTTTGGTCTTCGTTTCAGTTTGTTGAGGGGATCGTGCACGCGCTAGAAGGGCATTCAGAGATAGAACTACAAACGAAGTGGACACTGACCTACCTTTCTTACCACTATTCTCCTGTTGGGCTTTTGGTTGTAACTCTGGCATGGATATCTTACTCATATGGACTGTGAGACTACTGGGAGGTTCGTATTTGATTTCTGACTTGGTCTTGTCCTTGTCATCATCCAAATTTATTATACGAGGTCTCTTCTTCTCAGGCTTGGTATCATAGAGCACATACTGATGTAGCTCCTCGTTGTCGGATAGACCTGGACACCAACCATTTGGGAAACAAGACATGGGATTCCTTTGTGTACGTACCTGTTTTGTGGCGTATTCGCTTTGTCTCTTCTACTACTTGAAGAATTTTGGGTACATGTTTTGCCTCTGCTGACTTCACAGTGATAAAAAGTACCGCATCGTCCTGCCCCAACGATGAAATGGCTCTGAGAGTGTGTGATCATGAGAACACATACATTAAGTAGGATAGAGCAATATTGGGCATAATCATTTACAGATCCTTCGTCTTCAACGGTGACTTCATTGTATTCATTTCGAATTGCTTGCAGTTCTGCAATCCTATCTACACCAGTCTTAGCAGGTGGTTTGGGCGGAAGCTTTAGCGCGCTTTCCAAGGATTGGGGGTCCGCATTAGAAATAATCTCAGATACTGGTAGTGTGGCTACGGGGGTGCGATGGACTTCATTAGAGTCCGAGAAGGTCATGAGGGTGGTTAAAATAAGAATTTCCAGTCCTTTCCGGTCATTAATGTCGAACCTTTAAATTCGTCTAGCAATCCAAACGAAAGCATGTACACTGGAGTGAGCTCACCGATGTAGATTATAATCCAATATCTGGACAGTAAAAGTTCTCAGTCTGCCATTGGGTTCCTTTGTCACTGCAACAAGAACAGGAGGGTCAGGTTTTCGAAGTATGAAACATTCTTCGCGCTTCCACTCGAACTCATGCCTGGTGATTCCAATTAATCACATACATATACCCCAGTCCGAAAGGACTCAACACTGACTCTTCCCACTTAAAGTTCCATCTAAATGAGATGGTGCCCGTGTACTTCAACTCCACGATCTGTGTAGGGTTCTTCAGCTCCAGGATCTTGGTCTTGCTTGTTGCCGACGGAGCAGTAGCTGTGACTAGGAGCGACTCAGACAGAGGGTCTTTATGTTTAGATTGGATCAGGACAATGGACTAAGACGAGTAGTGCGAGTTACCATAAACCTCGATCTTATATTCTGAGGAAGTGATCCTCTGTTTCCGATAGTGCAAATTTCCCGAGGAATCTACGAGATCAATCACATTGTTATATTGTTTGTGAGGAACAAATTGCAGAGTGAAAAGGTTTTGGTCGAGACTCATGAAGGAAGGTGAAGGGAGAGATAACAGCTGGGGATCAGAAGACCTGCACAGCACATGTCACTGATGCCAACTCCACCTTGTGATAGTGCTCATGAAAGTGTCCGCTTGCCATTTCTCCAATGACTGTAGAGCCAAGCATCTGGTGTGGTAAACATGGACTGCCTTGGGTTTACGACAGCGGATCTTTGTTCCTGACCTGATATGATTCGTTTTTGTGGGCACCTGGATTCTGAGCGCGTCGCTGCGTGCAGTGTAACCACTCAAGATGCGAAGCACAAAATCAAAGCATGGCAACCGATCGGGCAACTGTGCAATGCCGGCCTTCACTGAGCTCAATCAAGTTTCTCACTCTGCTCCCGATACATAACATCCATGACTACCCACTCATTTCTTGCAATGGTAAGGGGAAGTATATTGTCCAAATGGATTTCAAGAAATATAAATCACCATTGTAAACAATATTATTAATTTGTACAAACTATTTGCATGAGCATCGGATAATTAGAACGACCAAGTAAGACCTTCAGGCATATAGATAGACAGGGATTCTGTTCATTTCTCGAAAGGGCCCTGTTCTCATTTAAATTCCTACATAGGACCATCAAAAACGGGTCCGTAA
>Ga0153972_1000315_pt1 | contig 15079 bp, 8 predicted proteins | sample TSGA056MetaG_FD_104732 | JGI IMG/M metagenome (GOLD analysis project Ga0153972, IMG submission 104732) | Attine ant fungus gardens microbial communities from Georgia, USA - TSGA056 MetaG | ecosystem: Host-associated > Fungi > Mycelium > Unclassified | place: USA: Georgia, George L Smith State...
CTTCCGCGGTTACAGTCACAGTCCACTCGGTGCCGTCGCCGCTGCTGCTGGTATCTGCTGCTGCGCCAACGGTCGCGTTGCCGTCTGTTGCTGCTACCGCAATATCACCTGCCGTCAGCGTTGACAGGTCGCTTCCAGAAGGAAGTGTAACGGTGTATGCGTTGCCGCTTCCGGTCGCCGCCACGCCGTCCACCGTGATCCCCGTGATGCTGGCGTCCGTCGATGCCGCCAGAACCGCCACCGAGCCGGCTATTGTTTCGTTGTCGGCTACAGTGCCGGATGCTGAAACAGTACCAGTCGCGGCATAGGTGCCCGCCGTGGTGCCACTGTAAGTTACGCCGCTATCCCATGCCCAGCTGATGGTAACCGCTTCGTAAGTGCCATTGCTTAATTTGGCATATCCGCTTGTGGGCAGCGCCGCCAGAGCAGCTGCTTCCACTGTGCCGTTTGCAACCGAAACCGCAACTACAAGCGCGGTATCCGTGCCGTCATCGGTAGTATAGTAGCCCGTTACCGTCACAGTCGTGAAGACGCCGTTGACGGCGGTAAGCGTATTGCCACTGCTGTCTTTAACCGTAACGCTCGCCGCGGTGGCGGCGTCCAGGATAAGCGTCGCGTTGTCCTCCAGGGTGATTGTGGCAGTGCCGCCTATTGTCGGAGTGACGGCCGACAAGTCAACCTCGCCGCCCGCCGCGACTGTCAGGTCGCCATTAAGGGTGACCATCGCGCCGCTGTCGGCTGTCAGGGTACCGGAAACTGTCGTGTCGCCGTTCGCCGTCAGGGTGCCGGAAACTGTCAGGGTGCCGGAGACTGTAGTGTCGCCGTTTGCCGTCAGGGTGCCGGAAATATCGGCTTCTGCGCCGCTGGCGATTACAATGGAACCGTCTGCGGTCAGTGCCGCGCTTGCGTCCACTTGCAATGCGCCGCCGGACTGGACATCAAGCGTTATGCCGCTTGCAAGCGTGCTGGTACCATTGATCACGCCGCATTCGTCATTTCCTATTTCAATCGTGCCGCTGCCGGTGGATAACAGCAGGAGCATATCTAGGCTGACGGTATTGGTATATGTATTGGAAAGCGTAAAGGTGGAAACAAGGTTTGCAACAAGCTTCAAGGTCCCGCCGCTAAACACGAAGCCCGCGTCAGTTCCGGCTGTAAGGCCGGATAACGCGCCGTAAGACAGGGCCAGTGTCCCGGCTATGTTTATATGCGCGCTGTCTTCCAGCTTCAACACGCCATAGACGGTCAGTGTGCAGTCACTTGGAATCACCAGCGTATAGCCTTCACCGATTGTCAGCGTGGTACCGGCAGGGATGACGGTACCAGCAGCCAGTTCGAAGTTGCCGCCCACAGTGATGTCGGTTTTGCCGGCGGTCAGCGCGTCTGCCAGTTCGGCTGCCGTTGTGACAGTGGCGAGAGTTTTAGGTCCCGCAAACGCAATGGTCAGTACATATGCAGCGGACTCGGAAATTTCCAGCGTATAGCTTCCGTCTTCATTCATTTCTATTTCTTGTGAATTGTCGTCGTCCTGCGTGTAGCTTACCGTGACGGTACGGCCATTACCCGGCTCGGCTTGGATCGTCAGCGCATCGCCCACGTCAAGCAGCTTGGAGACGGTCGTATCCAAGTCTTCATTGGAAGAATCCAACAGGATTTTATCTTCGTTATTCTGGTTTTTGGCGGTGGTAATTTGAACCGCAAACACGTCGCTCTCCGCCTCGCCTGTAACTTCAGCTTCGAAGGACGCAACGGTCATGACTCTGATCTTCGTGTAATTGCTCTCGCCGGTGTAGAACATGATCACGTCACGCTCTTCCAGACCGGAAATCGCGATGACGCCATCCTCTACTTCCGGGACTACGAACGCCCCGAAATCCCCTTGGCTGTTGTCATCACTGTTGTACTTGGAAATTTTGTAGGCAATATCTCCGGTTTCAACCGCAGCAGCATCGTCTTCCAGCGTGAAGCTGAGGCTTTCCAGCGAACCGACGATATACGCCTCGTATGCCACGTCCAAGCCGCCGGTTATAGAATACAAGCTATCTGACAAATCCGTTCCGCCGCTTGCCAAGGCGGTAATCGCAAGGCTGCCCGCCGCGCCGGTATTTGTATCATCATATACATCGGAGGGGGAAAGCGGCGCGAACGTAACCGCCACATTGTAAACGGCGCTTTCGGCTACAATCGCGGTACTGCCATTGTTAAACGTTATCTCATCAGCATCAGGAATGTCCATGCTGGCCTGAACCATGTAGTCGTACCCTTCGCCTGCGGTGACAGCAATTGAGGTGGGACCGCCAATTGCGCCAACGCAGACTCCGTCTTCATAGTAATTCATCCCGCTTCCATTTGAGCCAGCGGCTTCAGTATCATCAATACTGACATAGTTCTTTTCAGAACGCCCACCGGTTACAGTCACGTTGTACTGGGCTACGACCATCAGGTCGATGGTGTAGGTCACGTCGGAAACCGTTGTTGTTAGCGTGATGGTTTTATCTGTGGCGTCGAAGAATTTGGCATCGCTTGCGACCGTAAGCGTGCCATCGATTATGATGCCACCGTTGTCGGTTGCCGAACTGCTTTTAGAAATTGTTGCATCTTTCGTTGTGGACAGCGTCAGGGTCATCTCGCTTCCATCATCCGTGTCCATCTTGTCCGCGACAACATAGACCTCATATTTATTGTCGCTGTAATCCACCTTGTGAAGGAACGTATCCTCGTCAGAGCCGGAGGTCACTTTCAGTCCAAGGGGGTCAGCGTCATCCGCCAACGCCGCCAACGGCAGCATCGCCAGCACCATTACAACAACCAGCAGCACCGCCAGATGCCGTTTCCCTATATGTAGTACGTTCTTATACATTTCTCACATACCTTCCCTTTTTCGTATTCTTCCACGGAGCGTGCGCGCGCTCCATTGCGCTTCGGAACCCATCGGTTCTCCCCGCGCCAAAAACTTGGATCCTTCCGAGGTTGCCTCCCTTCGTTCCGGAATGTGTCAAAAGCCAATTCACAGCGCATATCGTTTCACCGCCAATTTCCCCGGTGGGTGCATCGGAGGCAAACTACAACTGGAATTTAATTTATTATATGGGATTTAAAGTAAAAAATCAAGTCCAAAAAAGCAGAAGTTCATAATATTTTTTAAGCGGGATAAGCGGGACAGGAAAGTCCGGTCTTTTCAAAAGCGCGTCGGGATATTTGCGTATGCGCCGCGCTCCGTGGCGGCGGGACGTCCCGCCGCCACGGAGCGCTTTGATTTTCATGCTTCCTTCTCATCCGGCGCGCCGCATTATTTTTTCTCGCCTTCCGAATCGTCCGCCGCACCGTAGAATACGCTGCTGTTGCGGCCGTCCGCTTTTGCCTGATAGAGGGCTTTGTCGGCAATCGCAATGGCGGTATCCAGATTATTCCGAGGCGCCGCGGGCGCAACGCCAAAGCTGGCGGTTATCGGCACGCTGATTTCCTTGAAAGTCACAGGCATTTTTGCAATATCCATGCGGACCCGCTCCACAAGCTGCATCACGGATTCCTGATCCAGTTCTGATACAAATATGATGAATTCCTCGCCACCGTAGCGAGCAAACAGGTCATAGGAACGCAGCGCGTTTGAAACCCGCTCTGCGATCTCTTTAAGCACCTCGTCCCCCGCCTGATGTCCGTACTTGTCGTTTACCTGCTTAAAATAATCCAGATCAAACAGAATGACGAAGGAATTGGTGTTCGAGCGGATCACCCGGTTCATAAGCTTGGCAACGGCATCCATGAAATACCGGCGGTTATAGATCCCGGTTAACGGATCCATGTTCGATTTCTCCTCCAAATCATCCCGTACCAGCTTCAATTTTCGTTTGCCGTAGATAACGGCGGCTACCAGTACGCTTACGCCTGTACTGATCAGCGCGAATATCCATGTTTCGGGAAACGCATACCAATCGCGAACAGCCATGCGAAAATACCAGTCCGCATTTAGGAGCGGAATATGCTTTTCGATATATTCGGAGCGGCTGCCGCCGCTGCTTTCGCTTCCGGCAAGGATTTGCTTTTCGCCGCTGTCAGGATTGATCCGCCAGATTTCATAGGCAAGTCCCTGAATTTCCAGCTCGTTCAGCCCCGCCCCGTCCAAAGCCTGCGGATACTTCAGCGTAACGGAAACCAGCCCCCAAAAGCGCTTCTTTCCGTCCGGCTCGTCAAGATACACGGGCAGGCGGCCTACCAGCACCTGCCCGCCCTGAACCGCGTCAAAAGGGCCGCCCAGCACAAGCTGGCCGGATTCCTTCGCCAATATCGCTTCTTGATTGCCCGCGCCCTCCGAAAAGAAGTCCAGCCCGACGACCGCCTCATTGCCCGCCAGCGGATACACCTCGGATACCACGCCGTCCGGCGCGATCAGGATGTTCAGGATCGCCGGATCGTCAATAATTGCCGCGGCAACCTGCCCAAAATTTTCCACGTCCCCGTCGCTTTGCAGGACGAGCGTGGCGAGCATCTGTGTTTTATTCAGCAGCTTCGTGATCACGTCGTCGATTTTGCCGCTTTTTACTAAAATCAACTGCTCCATCGTCAGCCGCTCTACCCGGCTCCAATTCGAAACCATTACGATAAGCATGGAAAAACACAAAATGAGCGTAAAAAAAAACGCAACGATCGTTTGAAGCGCGACGCGTCCAAGCCCTTTCTTCCGCGGGACCGGCAGATACTCCGCCATTCATCTTCACCTTCTCATAATTCACGCTGCTTCACAGGCGAGTCATTAAAATAAGCCACTATGGAAGCACGCGGCCGATGCCTTGCCGGTGACTGTAACAGCGCCGGGAAGGTTTTACAATAACATGCCAAGTATATATAAATTTTCCCAAATTATCAAGCATTTTCTGAAATAATAAAAGGATCCAACCGCGCCAGCAGCGCGCTTGTTAAGTTGACGCAATGCTTGATGGCCTCTTTTTCAAAGGCCGGGTAATCCGCCGCGGCGGAGGCGTCCGCCTGATCTGAAATGGCGCGGATAATCACATACGGAATCCGGTTCAGATACGCCGTCTGGGCAATGGCCGCGCCCTCCATTTCAACGCACAGGCCGCCGAAGGTGTCTATGATTTTCCGCTTTACCGCTTGATCCGCGATAAACCGGTCGCCGCTGACGATTCGGCCCTGAAAAACCCGGATTTCGGGATTCACCTTTCGGCATACCGCCGCCGTAAGCGCGCTCAGGGCGTGATCCGCCGGAAAGGCCAGCGTATCCATCCGGGGGATCTGCCCCGGCGGATAGCCAAAAGCACGGGCGTCCATGTCATGCTGCACCGCGTCCGTGGATACGACAATATCGCCGATCCGGATTTCGGCCCCCAGCGCGCCGGCGATCCCCGTGTTGATAATGCAATCCACCCGAAAAACATCTGCTAATATCTGGGTGCAGACCGCCGCATTTACCTTGCCGATCCCGCTTTTGACCACCACCGCTTCCCGCCCGCATAAGGCGCCCTCGAAAAACGCCATGGAGGCCTTTCGGACGACGCTTGCCACCGCCATGTTCCCTTTCAGCTGCTCGACCTCTTCCTCCATCGCACCGATGATTCCGATTTTCATCCGCTCCCCTGCCGCCTTTCAGGATATTTTTTCCATATTTTGCGCTGCCGCGTTCAGCATGAGCCGTTTTGTCCCCGTGCCGTCAAAGGCGATCTCCACCAGAGCGTCGCCGCCCATCTTTTGGATTGAGGTGATCATGCCCCGTCCAAAGGCCTTGTGCTTGACCTGATCCCCCTTTTGGAAAGCGCCCGCCTGCGTCGTCGCTTTCGGAGGCTTCGGTGTTTTCCGCTGGCCGCCGCCGGAAATGCCGGCGCGTACCCGGGGCGCCTCCCGCTCCGGAACGGTATAGGCACTCCGAATCGGCTGCATCGGTTGTCGGATGTGCGCGGCGGGGATTTCCTCGATAAAGCGGGAGGGCTGCTTTGCCTCGGTACGGCCAAAGAGCATCCGCTGTCTGGCGCAGGTCAGATAGAGCAGCCTCTCCGCCCTGGTAATGCCCACATAGCAAAGCCTCCGCTCCTCCTCCATCTCTTCCTGCTCTCCGATGGCCCGGTGTCCGGGGAATATCCCCTCCTCCGCGCCGATCAGGAACACAACCGGAAATTCCAGGCCCTTGGCGCTGTGAAGGGTCATCATCACCACACAGTCGTCGCCTGCCCCCTGATCCAGATCCGTATATAGGGCCGTCTCTTCCAGAAACGCGGCAAGGGTTCTTTCGCCCCCGCGTATATCTCCCGCATCGTCTTTCAAAAACGGATCGTCTTGGGTACCTGCAGGCGGCACGGCCTCCTCCGCCGCCTGCATAAAGTTCACGATGGAGCTTTTCAATTCCTTAATGTTCTCGATCCGGGCGATATTTTCATCCTTGCCCTCCAGCATCCGGATATAGCCCGTCCGATCCAGCAGGTGATCATAAAACACGTCAAGCGGCAGGGCGGCGGCGTCCGCCCGCAGATCGTCAATAAGCTCCGCAAGCTGCCCCAGCTTTGCCGCGCCCCGGCTAAGCGCCGGAAAGCTTCCGGCGCGGCCCAGCACCTGATAGAGGGATAAGCCTTCCCGTACGGCGATTTCCTGCGCGGTCTCAATGGTTTTTGCGCCGATTCCCCGGGCCGGGGTGTTGATAATCCGTATGAGCCGCAAATCGTCATGGGGATTGTGGATCACAGCCAGATACGCCAGCTGATCCTTGATTTCCGCCCGGTCAAAAAATCGGGTTCCGCCGTACACCCGATATGGGATGCCGTTGCGCTTGAAGGCGTACTCCAGTTGGTTCGACAGGGCGTTCATCCGGTATAAAACAGCGTAGTCGCTCCATTTCTTTCCTTTTGCCACGCCGTCCAAAATTTCACCGGCCACAAATTGCGCTTCGTCGCGCTCGTCCGCGCTGATTTTGTGGCAGATTTTTTCTCCGGCCTCCCGATTCGTCCAGAGCGTTTTCCCCTTCCTGCCCGTATTGTTCGCAATGACCGCGTTGGCAGCGTCCAGAATGTGTCCGGTGGAACGGTAATTCTGCTCCAGGCGGATGGTGCGGGCGCTTTTATATGTATCCTCAAAGCTCAGGATATTCCGGATGGTTGCACCCCGGAATTTATAGATGCTCTGATCGTCGTCCCCCACCACGCAGATATTCCCCCGCTCCGCCGCCAGTGCCCCGGCAAAGCGGTATTGCAGGTTATTGGTATCCTGATACTCGTCGATCAGGATGTATTGGAACCGCCGGCGATAGTAGCCGCACACGTCGGCATATTCCTCCAGAAGCCGGACGGTCAGGTAGAGCAGATCATCAAAGTCCAGCGCATTTGACTCCCGCAGCCGACGCTGGTATTCGGCATAGGCCTTTCCGGTATTTTCCTTTCTGCGGTCACCCTGGGCCTGCCGGCTGTAGTCCTCCGGGCTGATCAGCTCATCCTTGGCTTTGCTGATATACCCGAGAATTCTCCGGTGGGGATAGACCTTTTCGTCCAGATTCAGATCCGCCAGCACCCGCTTCATCAGGGACTGACTGTCCGCCGTGTCATAGATGGCAAAGCCCCGGTCGAAGCCGAGGCGGTCAATGTCCCGCCGCAGAATCCGGACGCAGGCGGCGTGGAACGTCATGGCCCAAATGTCCCTGGCATCCGGCCCCAGCATGCTTTCCAGCCGGGTTTTTAGCTCGTTCGCGGCCTTATTGGTGAAGGTGATCGCCAAAATGCGCCACGGCGCCGCAGGCTCCACCCGCATCAGCCTGGTAAGCGCTTCGTCGGGCTCAGTCCCCCCGCTTTTTACGTATTCCTCCAGCCTGGCCAGCTCTGCCTCTGTGGCGGACGCCGGGACAAAGTCCGAATCGGAGCCCGCGCCGTACCGAATCAAGCCCGCGATCCGATTCACCAGCACCGTCGTTTTTCCGCTGCCCGCGCCCGCCAAAAGCAGGAGCGGTCCCTCTGTGGTGAGAACCGCTTCCCGCTGCATGTCGTTCAAATGTAAAAAATCTCGTTCAATGGCCGCCCTTCGGGCGGCCGTAAAGCGTTTTTGAAAGCTCGCGTTGTTTTCCATAAGCGTTCCTTTGTTCTATTTTGTGCCGAAGATCCGGTCGCCGGCGTCGCCCAAGCCCGGAATAATATATCCGTGGTCGTTGAGCTTCTGGTCAACAGCGGCTACATAAATATGCACATCCGGGTGATCCGCCTGGATCCGCTTTATGCCCTCCGGCGCGGCAAGGACGCACATAAGCTTGATGTTTTCGCAGCCGTAATTCTTCATGGCCGTGATGGCGGCGGACGCGCTCCCGCCGGTGGCCAGCATGGGATCCGCGATCAGGACATCCCGTTCCCCGATGTCTCCCGGCATTTTGCAATAATACTCCACCGGCTCCAGCGTGGACGGGTCCCGATAGACGCCGATATGTCCGATTTTCGCGGAGGGGATCAGAGAAAGAATGCCGTCTACCATGCCAAGCCCAGCCCGAAGTATGGGAACGACGGCGATTTTTTTGCCCGCCAGCCGCTTCACCCGGCAGGAGGCCACCGGCGTTTCGATGTCCACCTCCTCCAGCGGAAGATCCCGGGTGGCTTCGTAGCACATTAGTGTCGCCACCTCCGATATAAGCTCGCGAAACTCCTTTACGGAGGTATTTTTATCCCGCAGAATCGTCAGCTTGTGCTGAAGAAGGGGATGCTCCAGAACATGCACATACTCCATTTACGCCGCTCCTTTCAAGTCGCTCCCGTTCCGCCTGGGAAAGGCGGATGTAATGCGGTACAAGCGCGTGGGCTTGTACACCGGGCGTGGATTGCGCCGCCCGCGCCACGCCCCAGGCGCTTTGCTGCCGGATATGGGGCGGGAGCAACACCGCGTTTACCTGATTGTCCCGAAACCAATTATAACACAGCTCCGCGCCGTCTCCAAGAAGAAAATAGGGTATTGGATCACTTTTTGCTTCCTCCAGCAGTTCCTCCAAGGATATAGCCCGATCCTCGCAAAGCCGTTCCGGCCGACCGGCCCGGGCGGAGAATCTGGCGTTGTACACTTCATTCCGTCTCGCGTCCATTACGGGGCAAAGGATTCCCTCCAGATGAGCAGCCTGCCAGGCCATGGCCTCCAAGGTGGAAACCCCGCAGACGGGCTTGTCCGTTCCCCACGCCAGCCCCTTGACCGTGGCCGTGCCGATCCGCAGGCCCGTAAAGGAGCCCGGCCCGGTGGACACGGCAAATACGTCCACGTCCTCCAGCGTAATTTCAAGGTTTTTCAAAAGATCCCGGATCATAGGCAGGAGCGTCCTGCTGTGGGTCAGGCCGCTGTTTTGAAAATACTGCCCCACAAGCGCGCCGTCTCGGCAGTAAGCGGCGGATGCCGCCTTTGCCGAGGACTCCACGGCTAAAATGTTCATAACATGTCTTCCCCCTCCGGCATCTCAATTGTGATCTTCCGAACATTTTCCCCTTCCGGCGCCAACCGTACCCGGATGGTTTCCCGATCAAGGGCGGACTCCACATTCTCACTCCACTCCACCGCCAAAACGCCGCCCCGCTTTCGGTAATCCTCCCATCCGATGTCGAACAGCTCCTCAGCGGACGCCAGCCTGTACATATCGAAATGAAACAGGGGCAGCGTACCCTCGTACTCATTCACAATGGTATAGGTTGGGCTGGTTACCCGGTCGGACACGCCCAGCCCTCTGGCCAGCCCCCGGATGAAAGTGGTTTTCCCGGCGCCCATGGGACCGTAAAACGCCACCGTCACACCCGGCTTCAGCCGCCCTGCCAGCCGGACTCCGGCCGCTTCCGTCTCCGCTTCACTTGCCGCGTATATGATCACAGGCCTTCTCCTTCCACAAACCCCGCCGCACCGGATTCGCAAGGCCGGAGGCGGCGGCGCCCATCATTGCCATTGACAGCAATTATAGCATAGATTTAAAATTGCGCAAAAAAAGGTTTTATGGTATACTGTGCTGGTTGGAAATGAAATCGGCGGGAGGCAGGGCTGTGAAGAAAACGTTCCGCGCAATCCTGAATTATTTGAAAACCGCAGACATGCTTCTGCTGATCCTTTGCTGTATCAGCACTATCTATGGGGTCATTTTAATCTACAGCGCCACAAAGTCCTCCGAAGCGGGCAGTCAGCAGCTAACCGTTCAAATCTCCTCGCTGATCTTGGGGCTCCTGCTGTTTGTTGTTTTTTCCCTGATTGATATTGAGGTCATTGCGGATAAATGGAAGGTGCTGTTCATCTTCAACGTCCTGTTTCTCCTCCTGCTGGTCCCTTTTGGCGTGGGAGACAACGCGGGAAACCGGAACTGGCTTCGCTTCCTCGGCATCGGTATCCAGCCGGCGGAAGTTGTAAAGGTCACCTTCACGATTATGATGGCAAGGCACATCCAGTATTTAAGAACGTACAAGGATTTGAATTCCCTGTTTTCCATAACCCAGCTGCTTGTTCATTTCACCTTCATGTTCGGGCTGATCATGGTGATCTCCAAGGACCTTGGCAACGCCCTTGTATACTTCTTCATTTTTTTGGTTCTGCTTTATGCCGGAGGCGTGAAGCTGCGATGGTTTCTCCTGGGCGGCGCGCTTTTGGGCGTCATGACGCCCGTTGCCTGGCAATATTTGCTCCGCGACTATCAGAAGAACCGGATCCTCGCCCCCTATTTCCCCGACGTCATTGACCCCACCGCCATGGATATCCGCTGGCAGTCCTATCGGAGTAAGCTGGCCATCGCCTCCGGCCAGTGGACCGGCCAGGGGCTCGGCCAGGGCACCCAAACGCAGGCTGGTAACATTCCGGCGCAGCATACGGACTTTATTTTTTCCGTAGCCGGCGAGGAGTTGGGCTTTATCGGCTGCCTGGTCATTATCCTGTTGCTGGCGGGAATCATCCTTCGCTGCATTTATGTGGGCTCAAAGGCAAGAAACCAGCTTTCCGCCCTGTTTTGCATGGGTACCGCCGCCATGCTGATCATCCAGACAGTGGAAAACATTGGCATGTGTGTGGAGCTGACCCCGGTCATCGGCATCACGCTCCCCTTCTTCAGCTCCGGCGGTTCCTCCATTATTACCCTCTTTGCCGCTATGGGGATTGTTTGCGGCGTTAAAATGCGCTCCACCTCTCCCTGGAAGCGGCCCCTTTAGCTGCCCGCGTCAGGTCAGTCCGGATTCCTCGAACAGCGAAAGCAGTTCCTCCCGGTTCAGCCGCTCCAGGGGCTCGCTGTTTTCCTCAATCACCGTATCCGCCAGGGCGGCCTTCCGCGCCTGCATTTGCAAAATCCGCTCCTCAAGGGTATCCTTCACAATCAGCTTATAGACCTGGACGCTATTTTTTTGCCCAATCCGGTGGGCCCGGTCCGTGGCCTGGTTTTGCGCGCTCAGGTTCCACCAGGGATCATAATGAATGACAACGTCCGCGCCGGTCAAATTCAGGCCCGTCCCGCCGGCCTTCAGAGAGATGAGGAACACGTCCGCAGTTCCGGCGTTAAAGGCATTCACCAGCTCCAGGCGGCGGGCGGGCGGCGTCGAGCCGTCCAGCCGGAAAAACTCCGTTCCCTGCAGTCTCCGCCCGATAATATCCAGCATCGCGGTGAACTGTGAAAACAGCAGTATGCGCCGCCCCGAACGGATACAGCTTTCCACCAGCTCCATACATGCCTCAAGCTTCACACTGCCCCCGGTATAGTTCTCATACAGCAGCGACGGGTCACAGCAGATTTGCCGCATTTTTGTCAGCGCGGCAAGGATCATGATCCTGTCCTGGCCCGCGCCCAACCCCGCCAATCCGGCCAAATCCTTCCTGGACTGCACCAGATTCGCAGTATAAAGCTTCTTCTGCTCGCCGTCCATCGAAGCACGCAGAATGGTCTCAGTTTTTGGCGGCAGCTCCTTCAGCACGTCCTTTTTAAGCCTGCGGAGCAAAAACGGGCGCACTAGCTGCTTCAGCCGCTCCGAGCTTTCCTTTTCCCCCCGCTTTACAATCGGCTCCTCGAATTTTTTGCGGAACCGATTGTAGGGATACAAATATCCGGGCATCAGGAAATCAAAAATGGACCAGAGCTCGGCCAAGCTGTTTTCCACCGGCGTTCCCGTCAGGGCAAGTCGGGTTTTTCCATTTAACGTCTTCACCGCCTTTGCGTTTTGGGTGGTTTGATTCTTAATATACTGAGCCTCGTCGATGATGACAAAGCGGAACCGCAGCCCTTCGTACAGCCGGATATCCCGCTTCAGCAGATCGTAGGAGGTGATTAGCAGGTCGTACGCCCCGGCCTTGGAAATGACCGCCTCCCGCTCCGCCGCCATACCCGCGATAACGGCGGTGTGAAGCTCCGGCGTAAATTTTTGCGCCTCGCTTTCCCAATTCAGGGAAAGGGACGATGGGCAGACGACGATCGACGGCAGCTGCTTCCCCTCCTCCTCCTGGCCGCAAGATTTCAGCAGCGCGAGAATTTGCAGGGTCTTTCCAAGCCCCATGTCGTCGGCTAAAATACCTCCGAAGCCGTAGGCATCGATGGTTTTCAGCCAACGGAAGCCCGTTTTCTGGTAATTGCGCAGGACACCCCGCAGTCCGTCGGGCACCGGAAAGTCCGCGTTTTCCACCTGGGCCATGTCCCGCAGCATTTGCTTAAAGCTCCGGTCACGAGCTACGCGCATTTCCCCGTTCCGCTTGCAGACGGCGTCAAGGTAAAGCGCTCGGTTCGGCGCCAGGTCGGCGCAGCCCTCCGTCAGCTGCGCCCCGGTTAGGTCAAGCCCTTCCGCAAGCTCGGACAGGCCGGAAAGCGCGGTTTCCTCCAGCGTCAAAAAGGAGCCGTCCCGCAGGCGGTGGTATTTTTTTGCCGCCCGGTAAGAATTCAAAATCTCCGGCAGCTCGGACAGTTCGACACCGTCCAGATCGAAATCCATGCGCAGAAGTCCCGCGTCCACCCGCACACCCACCGTGACACCCGTTTGCGGGCGGAGCTTCATCCTTCCGAAGGTGTCCGTCGTGTATAGCTCCGCGACGCGAGCCAGCTCGTCCACCCCTTCCGTGACAAGCCGGTACACCGCGTCGGTATCGTCGTCGATCCGCAGGGTGCCGTCCTCTTGCAGCACATTGCCGAAATATTTAACCAGCAGATGCTCGGCGGCAAGCTCGCCCTTCAGATTTCGGGCATGCACGGCACGGTTACCGCCGAACGCCTCGATTGTTCGTTCCCCGTAAGTAAAGGTCATGCGGGCCGTCACGCCGCCGTCCGCCGGCGAATCCAGATAAATTTTTGTCACCAGCGGCAGCGGCCGGTATTGCTCAAACGCCTCATCCATTATCAGGCGCATATGCTCGCTCACCTTGGGCAAAACAGCGGAAAAGAGCGCGCCGATATCATGCTCTGCAAAAAACAGCTCGCCGCCGGCGGACTCCATCTGCTTCAGCAGCTCGCCGCAGGCTTCTGTAAAGGCTTCATCGCAACAGTAGAGGACGTCCCCGGCCAGGACATAAACGCTTCTGTCTCCCCACATCAGGGAAAACGCGTCGGAAATCGAAAGGAGCGCACCGGTTCTTGCCCGCTCCAGGCGCAGGCCGGGGTTATAGTTCGCCCGCGCGACAAGCGCGCTGCGGGTGCTTTTGCGATGATCTCGAATTGAAATGCAGCTCCCTTCGAAAAGGCCGAAAAACTCATCCGCCATCATCGGAGAAAGATACATGCTTCTCTTATCGTTTGCGCCGCCATAATAGCTGCGGTAGCCGTAATGATTGTTCGTGTTGTAAATGTAGTTATTATCGTCATACCGCTTCATGACGAATCGGACGAGGGGGCGGCTTTCCTCGCAAAAGGAGGCGAGTGTATGCCGCAGGGTATAATTCTTTCCATAATTTTCGGTTTCATGTCCGTGCATCCGCTGGATAAACAGGCTCAAATCCTGCAGGATATACATACGCTGCTCGCCGATCCGGAAAAACAGGCGCATACAATCGTCCTGCTCCAGCACAGGCTCCAGCTTAGCGCGGCCCTCATGAACCTCACCGGCTATGTCTCCAATGCGCTGGATATAGGTGTTCAGCATCAATACCGCCGCATTGTCGCTCCGCTCCTGCCGCTTCGTATCGGACTCAGAAAGGGTCTGCGTCTTCAGAATCGTCGCTACAATATGCTTGCACATTTTATTATATTCTTCAAAGGCAGGGCATTCGCAGGACGCGCGCAGGTAATTGACTTCTTCCGTTGGGTATTCGATGGATACCAGATACGACGTACCAGGTGCGCTTCCGCGCACCTCAGACTCAATGTATCCGTCGTTATTGTAAATAATTTGAACCTTGTTTTTACGAAAATATTCCGCGCCCTTGGCATAAGTCGCCATGTTCGCGTGCTTGATGATGTCCTTGACTGATAAGTACATACCGATACTCCCAGCATCAAATCGTTTCCGCGTCTTGCATGCAATTCATTTTGTTATTGTAACATACGACAGCAATCCGCGCAAAGCTTTTTGCTGACCTTTCGTCAGGAATCGAAGCTGGAGCGGTTCGCTCGGCAGGCTTACCCAAAACACTGGAGCGCACGAAAATCACAAGACGGCCTTATGTGCTTGCCTTTGTAGCAATACAACCGTCTCCACATGTGTCGTTACTACTATCGGAACACAATTGATTAACCTCGTTGCTATCATGTGAACACAATTCGGCAGTTCTATGTCTACCCCTTGCATTTTTCCTTAGTGGTTTAAATTTATCACCATCTACGTTATTTTTCAATCCTGTTTTATATACAAAGGTAAGTTGTGCAGGGTCTTTGTTACCATCTTCATCAATTCCACCGACAATAACTTTCTCAACAATACTCTCAAAAACGTATCGGTCAAATTCATCCAATACCTCATTTTGTTCTAAGGTCTTTTTAAATTCTCTTAAACGTCTTTTAATGTCCTTTTCATTGGTTGCCGTTTCTAGTAGTTTTTTCCGTTCCCTTAGTAACTGCTCCTGTTTCTCTGTCATAGAAGCATACTTCGTTTCATACGCGTTTTTGTCTATAGTATCTTCCAGCCGCATATCTACCAGCTTGCTTTTTTTCCGTTCCAGAGTTTCAATATCTTTGTCAATTTTCACAAGCTGCTTA